>Ga0126326_1000129_pt1 | contig 38808 bp, 29 predicted proteins | sample InaspJWI67metaG_FD_94485 | JGI IMG/M metagenome (GOLD analysis project Ga0126326, IMG submission 94485) | Marine gutless worms symbiont microbial communities from Oahu, Hawaii - Inanidrilus sp. 1 OAHU.JWI-67 metaG | ecosystem: Host-associated > Annelida > Digestive system > Unclassified | place... | reverse complement strand
TTATCCTGGTTCATGGGTGGTGTATCCTTTCCTTTTTAGTGTGGCCGGTTGACTGCTGCTAACAATCTACCGGTGGATACACCGCCTTTTCCTTTAAACACAACTTTTAAATATAACTCTCACAATGCACAAAAAACCACCTCTTTATCAGCAACTCGACTTTCCCCTTTATATTGCAAACATATTGCCTCCCCGAACAGTATATGGTGTGGGTTTACCCAAATAATATAACCCAACATTGCAAGCAGGGGTCGTGCTTCGAGCAAGATCTATAGAGGCAAGTTCCGTTAAAGAATCTTTTAGAGGGCAGGATAGGAATGCGAGTTCGGGTCAGGTATTCACGCAGTATCAGAGGTGATATACTCAGACTTGTATATTTAGGATCGTGAAGTTGTCAATATGATTTTTTTCAGAGCTCAAAAACGTCTTCTTTGAATCGTTTTTTCATAGATGCACTTCTGACACGGGTTATTTATTTTTGTGCGCCACGTTGGCGCAGTTCTTTCTTGAGTCGACGTTAGCCACAACCTTGACTATTTGTAGCGTTGTGAGAGGTAGGGGTCTTTTTTTTTGGGGGATAACGTCTCCATTACTCGATTTTTGCAGGCGCACCTCTCCTTTTTTCGCGGATAAAACGCCACACGGGCATGAATAATATGGCCACAATGCCAACAATGATAATTTTTGCAACCACGCTGGACGTCAGCGCCCAGAAGTTGCCGTGGGAAATGATCATGGCCAGGCGGAATTGCTGCTCGGCCATGGGGCCCAGAACCAGACCGAGTACCACTGGTGCCGTTGGATATTTTAGCCGATCCATGACATAGCCGATAAAGCCCAGGACAAGCATTACATAGAGGTCGAAGGTGCTGTTGTTGATTGTATAAACACCGACGACTGTCATTGATACGATCAGTGGGGCAAGAAGAACCCGGGGCAGCTTCAAAACCTGCCCGAAAATTCGGGTGGCCATGAGGCTTCCGAAAAAGATCAACAGAATCGCGGTCAGCAGCATCTGCAGCATGAATCCGTAGACCACATCGGGATTGTCCCGAAACAACTGTGCGCCCGGTCGAAGTCCGTGAACCAGAAGCCCTCCTAAAATCACCGCGGCGACACCGCTTCCCGGAATACCGAGTGTCAGTGCCGGTATCATGGCGGCCGCATTGTCTGCCCCGTTGCCACACTCTGCACCGGCCACTCCCAATGGATCGCCCTTACCGAAGTTTTCCGGATTCTTTGCCACGCTTTTCGCCTGATTATATGAGACGAAAGCCGAAATACTGCCGGCAGCACCGGGCAATATACCAATGATAATCCCTACGATGGCGGTTCGAATCCAGACGTGAACGAACTTGACCCAGTTCTTGAACATGGAGGTGGTCCGCTTCAAACTGGCCAGTTCCTTTGCCAGGCCTGTTTTGATCGCTTTTTCAGCCATAACCAGCGCAGGGGGGATAGCATACAATCCGGTGAGAAGGACCACCATGTTGAGCCCGTCGACCAGATGGAGGTTGCCGAATGTGAAGCGATCGAAACCACTGGTGTTATCCGTGCCGACCATGCCGAGGAAAAGGCCGAAGCAAGCGGCACACATCCCTTTGAAAGGATCGTCGCCCAACAGCACGGAGACGGTGGAAAGGCCGAAAAGGGCCACCCAGAAATATTCCGCCGGGCCGAACATCAAGCTCACCTTGACCAACGGCGGTGCAAACAGCAGCAACGCTATGGCGCTGGCAATGCTGCCGATGGCCCCTGAAACCACAGCCACCTGCAAGGCATAGGCCGCTTGACCGCGCTGGGTCATGGGATACCCGTCGAGCACGGTGGCAACAGACGCGGGTGTTCCAGGAATGCGCAGCAGGATGGCGGGGATAGCTCCACCGTAGCTGCCGCCGTTGTAAATGCCGGCCATCATGCCGAGGGCCACCAGGGGTTCCAGACCGAATGTGAGTGGGATCAAGACGGATATTCCGAGAACGACGGTAAGGCCCGGCAGGGCACCGACGATCATACCGGCAACCATCCCGACCATGACAGCCAGAAGGTTCTGCCACTCCAAAACGACGGGCAGCGCATGAAGTATAGGTTCAAAGATATCGAGCATTGTTCAAGATTCCTGTCTAAAAAGTCTGGAAAAATTCAGGGGGAATGGGACGTTCAAAGAGTACGATAAACACAAAATAGACAAAGCCGAGAAACAGCGTGATGGTGAGCAGGATTTTCTTCCACTCCCGATAACCGAGAATCAGGGTCAGTGAAATAAAAAAAAGCGCACTGCTGGTAAAATATCCCAGGATCGGCAACAGAACGATATAGCCGAATATGGCCCCGAAAGCCGCCCAGAAGTTCAACCGGTTTTCAAAAAACGGTTTGGCGGTGGTCGCTGTCTGTTTTGATTTCGGCCGAAAAAAAGAGCGGATGAAGATGACGGACGCCAGCACGGCCATCAGCCCCAGCACGCCATAGGGAAAAATTCGAGAATCGGGCGGAAAGCTCCGGCTGAGATTTATAAAGAACATCGCTGCCGCAAAGATGGCTGCCGCCATGATCCGCTCGTGAATTCGTGTGTCCATGTTACGCAAATCCCCCATTTTGAAATATGACCGACAGGCGAAAGCAGTGGCGAACACCGCCCCCGTCTGCCGGATGAAGTAATCTATAATTGACGGTCGATTATCTCCAGGGAGCTTCGGCCCAGAGTGCCCTCAGGTCCTTTTCCAGGCGGTCAATCAATGCCTGGTATTGCGCCCCGTCCAGGTATGCCAGCGGCACGTGAGCTTTTTTGGCATTGGCTACGTACTCGGTATCATTGACAGCCTTGCCCACAGCCGTTTCAAGTTTTCTGAAAAGGTCGTCCGGTATTGCTTTGGGTGCCGCCAGACCGCGCGAAGAGCCCGAGATCACGTCAACACCCTGTTCTTTGAAGGTGGGGACATGGGGCGCCAGTGCGGCACGCTCCTCCCCCATGGTGCCGAGGAATCGGATCTTGCCTTCTGCTTCCAGGGCCACGCCTTCACCAAGGTTGAAGGCGCCAAGCGGGATGTGACCGCCGAGCAGGGCGCTGCGCATGGGCGCGGTGCTGCCGAACGGTGCGTGGTTGTATTTAGCGCCGGTGAGCTTTTCGATCTGCATGATGGCGATATGCTCGCTTGAACCACTCGAACCGGTGGTGCCGATGGTCAACACGCCGGGATTTTTCTTGCCGTATTCGATGACATCCTGGAGTGACTTGAACTCGCTGTCCGCCCTCACCGCCCAGACGCCCGGATCGTAGACGATATTGCCCAGAGTCCTGAAATCGGCCATCTTGTATTTTGTTTTTCGCTCCACGGTGTAGGCTGCGATCGCGGGAACGTTGATAAAGCCGATGGTATAACCATCCGGCTTTGCTGTGGCCAGTGTGGTGAATCCGATCTCACCACCGGCACCGGGCTTGTTGACAACGGCGATCTTGGCGTCTGCTCCCAAGTACTTTTCGATGTAGCGCGCAATGCCGCGGGCGGCAACGTCCGTGCCGCCTCCCGGACTGAAAGCGACCAGCATGGTGATCGGGCGAGCGGGGTAGTCGCTCGCCGCCGGGACCGGTGGCGATAACAGCAGTGCCAGAGCAATACACAGTAAACTAGCTAATACTTTTTTGTTCATTTTCTTCTCCTTTATTTATGGGTTGTCGTTTCCAATATTCGTTCACCAAAATCACTCAAATCCCGTCCGTTTTTTCGAAAATCCGTGTCGCACAGGTGAGTGCCCAGATCGATCAGCGCGTCGGTCAACGGCACCGGGACGTCGCACTGCCTCGCAAGGCTGCTCATCGGTACAAGGCCGTATGCGATGTCTTCGTTAAAATACCGGTGGGACAGTGACCGCGGGCCCGGGGATTGGGCAAACGGAGGAAAAGTATACATCATTTCGTAAATGCTATCACCCCGCAATCCCTGGTCGCCATAAAAATCGGACATCCACCGGGTCAATGGAATAGGCCGCAACCCGAGATGTCGCATCAGCTGCTGGCGCTCGGCATCAACCGCTTCCACGAGGCCGCCGATACGCTTGGTCAATCCCTGTCTGTAAAATGTCCACGGGTGAGGCCCCTGCACATAACCCATATTGAGCAAGGCGATACAGGGGTGGAGAATGAAGTTGGTTTCATTCAATCCGGCTTCCAGGGCATGCGGGCTTTTTTCGATGCCTTCGAACAGTTCCTGCATCAGCCCTATGGCTGTTCGGGTGTGATCGATACTGCCGACGGCAGAAAGCATGAAGCGGCGCTTGATTCCGTGGATCGACACGGTGTCACCAGCCAATCTGCGGCAGGCGAAAGGCAGCACCGAACATTCCACCACTGCGGTTCGATCAGAAGATACGGTGGTCCTCAGCTGCCGGTCAAAGCTCCAGCCGCCTCCGACATATGCCGGGCAAAGAATGACGGGCTTTGGATTGGGAAGGAACTTTGCACAGAGTTCGGCTATTTCCTGATGCGCACCCGCATGGGTAACAGCGATGATCACATCCGACCATTCAAGCCCCTTTTGTGGATCGGTCGTTGCAAAGGTGATGTCGAATCGACCCGCGAGCAGCCCCTCGGACTGTATGGATAAGGTTCGATCGAAGCCTCCGAGATTGGTCCGAAATCTGGCAAGTTCACAAAGCCCGACTCGATGCCCTGCAGCAATAGCCCGGCAAGCCATGGCCATGGCACCGGGTCCGGCACCGAAAATACAGATATTCATTGGCGGTAAAAATCTCCCGTAATTCCATCGCGTGTCACTTGCTAGGGCGCCAGGCCCCGTATTGCCGAACTGATCCGCTTGAGCACATCCCGGTTGCACGGATGACGGATCGTGCAACCGGGAGCGATAATCAAGCGGCGCAGCCCCGTCAGACGACTCATGTTTCGAAGGTTTTCGTCCACGGCATCGCGGTCGCAATTTGTAATGTGCGACCGCTGCAATCCTCCGACAATAACCTTGTGTTTGGTCTGATTCAAGAAATAATCAACAGCCGGTGGGGTCTCCCATATATGCCAGCTGATGCCGTGCACCGGATAGTCGGTGACTTGTTCGAACAAAATGTCCTCACCGTGAACGTGAAGCACATTGAACCAGGCCGGTTGCCGGACGGCATCTAGCACACTCAGATCGTACGGCTTGGCGTAGACCGCATAGTCTTGAGGTGACATGTATTTCGCTGTGCACATTTGGGTGGCCAGATAGATGCCTGCGCAACCCGCGTCCACAACCTTTTGTGCAAACCGGAAGGTTGTATCGGTAATAACGTCCAACCCATAGGCGACCTTTTCCGGGCAGGTACGCAAGTGGTCGAAGATTTTGCCCTGGGATAGCTTATAGGCCGTGGTGATCGGAGAAAAGACCGTGGCAATGACCGGGGCTTCTTCTCTTACAAAATTCAGCAAGCTCTGCAGGGCCTGGGTTTCACGTCCCATGGCACCCCTTTGAATATCCAGTTCGGAAAGGCGGTGCCAATCGTCGGATGTTTTGACTGCTGCGTCGGTGACACGGGCCACACCACCGCGACTGATGTCACTAAAGTCGCAAGTGCAGCCCCAATCCTGGATGGAAAACATGCCGTTGGGCATGCTTTTTATAAAATCCAGATCAAGATCCTTGTAAAAGGCATAGGATGTCTCAGCCAGTGCCCGTGCATCGAGGTCTGTCTTGGGAAAGTGAGTCCAGAATCCGTAGGCTGGCCGATCCGGTATATCACCGTTCAAAATGCATTTAATGCGTTCAGGTTTTTCCATTGGATCATCAATCGGTTATGTGTATTCATGTAATGGACGACGATATTGTTGTCAAGCGCCATTCTCGCCCAAAGTGTTAAATTGGTGATCAGAATGTCCCTGTATTTGTCTACTCTGTCACACTTTAAAAGCATGTAAAGTAGCATGTTCAAAGACCGGTGGGGCAGGGGATAGTAAAAGTTAATACTACAATTTTCTAAGATTTATATTTTGGTTGTGGGGAGGAGTGTGAGAAATCTGTTTTTTAATGGCAACAAAAAGGGGCTTAGAAATGTTTCTAAACCCTTTATTTCGGAGATGGTAGCGGGGGCTGGATTTGAACCAACGACCTTCGGGTTATGAGCCCGACGAGCTACCAGACTGCTCCACCCCGCATCAGTTGTTGAGTTGAAAATATAATGATGCTGGCATTGTCTGTCAAGAAGATTATTGAATTAAATGGCCATCTCCAAAAACCACACCGAGAAAATATTGTGATTTGGGAATTGAGGGATTGGGGATTTGATGTGTAAAAAGTGAATGAATTCTTTTAGGTGCTTGATGCCAGATGCAGGATACCAGATACCGGAACAAGGTATCGCTCGCGTAGCGCAGGCGTTTGCGCCGCGTGTCGCTCTTTCTTTTCATATAAGTGCAAATTCCTCCTTTGGAAGAGGCTTCTTACCTGGATCCCTCTTAGAATTCGTCGTAAATGTTGGGAGAACTGCTGTTGAGATGGTAACATCAGGAAATGGATATCAGGGATGCGACCCGCTTTAATAGCATATTTATCGTTTTTTCATTTATTTTTCCGGATTTCGGTTTTACCAGAATCTGCTTGGATCGACTCGTGTGTCCGGAAATTATTTCGATTGATGATTTCGGAAGATCCAAATACATGGCCAGGAATTTCACGCACATTTTGTTGGCGGCATCGTCCACCGGGGGAGCGGTCAGCCTGATCTTCAGGGCATCGCCGTGAATGCCCACCACAGTATTTTTGGATGATCTTGGTTGGACATAGATTTTGAATGTGATGCCTTTTGGATGGCTTTGGATCGGTATCATTCCGAGAAAATGAAATACTTGATAGGATTTACAGGATTATCATGATTTTTTTCATCACTTTCCTGGAGAAAGTAATGAAACATTATCCGCTTTCGGTGAAACAAATATATTCAAGGCGCAATTATTAAACCCCAAAGGCACCTTGGCTGAATATTCTTCTATGGCGATTCCCTCAACACAGGAATTCATATGGGTGAATCTTGAACAAGGCCCCGCGTAACGGAACGGGCAGGGTAGTGAACTATTATTATTTGGGCGCTCTCCCTTTAATCCGGTTGATGATATCGGTAGAGGAGATATTGTCGCTGATCGGAACCAGGGCTACTCGGCCGCCGTACTGTTCGACGATTTCGTGCCCGTAAACGGTTTCCTGCCGGTAGTTGCCGCCTTTGGTTAGGACATCCGGCTGCAGCGTTTCAATCAGCTTTTTTAACTGGTCGGTGGAAAAAACAACCACATAGTCCACGACATCCAGGGCACCGATTATTTTTACCCGTTCTTTGGCGCGGATCACCGGCCGACCGGCGCCTTTGATTTGTCTTACGGAATCATCGTCATCGAGGGCAACGATGAGCACGTCACCAAGGGATTTGGCTTTCGTGAAAAAGGCGATGTGACCGGCGTGCAGCAGGTCAAAGCAGCCGTTGGTTAATACGATTTTTTTACCTTTTTTTTTCAGATCTGCGGCAATACTGTCGATCCCGGCAAGCGGGATTTGCTTCAGCACGGCGGGATCAAAAGACGGCTGCAGCGCCGCTTCGAGTTCTTTTTGCGATACCGTAGCGGTGCCCACCTTGCCGACAACCAGACCGGCGGCGGTGTTGGCCAGTGCCATCGCTTCTTTGTATCTTGTCCCGGCGGCCAGGGCCAGGCCGAGCAGGGCGACCACTGTATCGCCGGCACCAGACACGTCAAAAACCTGGCGGGCCCGGGTGACAATTTTGAAGGGTTTTTGATCCGGCTCGAATAGGACCATGCCGTCTTTGCCCAGGGTAACCAAGATTCTTTCGATGCCTGTATTCGCAAGGATTTTTTCACCGGCCTTGTGGAGCGTGCTGGAGTCCTCGATTTCTATACCGCTGGCCTGAGATGCCTCTTTTTTATTGGGTGTCACCAGTGAGGCGCCGCTGTACTTGGTGTAATCAGATCCTTTGGGATCGACAATGACCGGTTTTTGGTGTCTGCGAGCGCAGTGGATGATTTCCCTAATAAACTCGGCGGTGATCAAACCCTTGCCATAATCGGAAATAAGTACTGCGCCGGCGCCCGGGATAATCTTATCTGCCGCCCCGACCAATTTGCCGAATGTCCGGCGGGCGATTTCTTTGCGAGTTTCCCGGTCAATGCGCAGCACATGCTGATGGGCGGCAATAATGCGTGTTTTCATGGTGGATGGTCTTTCCGGTTCTGTAACCACTCCGCCGGTATCGACGTTCAGGTCTTTCAGTTTTTCAAGCAGCTGTTTGCCGCTGGCGTCGTTGCCGATAACCCCGATTGCCCATACATATGCGCCAAGGGTTACCAGGTTGTTGATGACGTTGCCGGCGCCACCCAGGGTATAATTTTCACCGGTCACCGCCACCACCTGGACCGGCGCTTCGGGTGATATGCGATCGACCTCCCCCCACACGTACTCGTCGATCATCAAATCCCCGATAACCAGAATTTTGCAGTCGTTGAATTTTGAGATATCGAAAGTCATTTTATGAGTGTACCTCTTCGCTTGTTTTTACCTCCGCCAACTTCTGCTGAATAAAATCTCTTAGAAACCGCGGCGGGCGGATGACTTTCCCCTCGGTTGTCACGCAGGGATGCTTGGTGAACCCTTCGGCGACGGGTTGAGTGCCGTCCTGGTTGAATATGCGATAGTCGAACTTGATCGCCCCTTTGATGGTTGTATCGAGCTCAGCTTCAATGACGATAACGTCGTCGTACTTCACCGGTGAGATGTATTTTAGATGGGCCTCGGAAACCGGCAGAAAAATGCCTTTTTCTTCAATTTCGCGATAGGTCATGCCCATGGATCGAAACAGTTCCGCCCGGCCGATCTCAAACCAGCGCAGATAATTGGCATTGTAGGCATACCCCATTCGATCCGTGTCACCGTAAATAACGCGACTTGTTGTGCGGTGTTTTAGCATCGTTATCTTACTCGATCGTTGTTAAAGAGGATATCTCACGCCGTTGCCGAACACCCGGCCCAGTTGGTGTTTAAGTTCCTTATAGTTATATGAAACCGGAAACTGCGGATACTCTGCTTTCACGTTGTCCGGTGGGCTGAACAAGAATCCTTTTTGTGCTTCTTTGAGCATCGTTATGTCATTGTAAGAGTCACCGATGGCAAGGACCCGGTAATTGAGGCTTTTCAATGCCAGCACCGTGTTGTATTTGCTGTCTCTTTGGCGCAGGTTGTAATTTTCGATCGAATCGTCGTTTGCAATCGTCAAGTCATGGCAAAGCAGCGTCGGCCAACCGAGTTTTTCCATCAGGGGTTTGGCAAACTCGACGTAGGTGTCAGATACGATGATGACCTGGGTGCGTTCTCTGAGCCAGTTCAAAAATTCGAGGGCACCTTCCAACGGCTGCATGGTGGCGATGACGTCGGTAATGTCCTTGAGCTTGAGGCCATTGGCATCTAGAATGGCCAAACGCTTTTTCATCAGAACATCATAGTCGGAAATGTCCCGCGTGGTGAGCTTGAGCTCTTCAATACCGGTTTTCTCGGCGACGCTAATCCAGATTTCAGGCGTAAATATTCCTTCCATATCCGCGCAAACAATGTACATGTCAAACCTCTTCAGGTCACAGGTTGGTCCTTGAATAAAATGTTGTAGCGTTTTTATTCCTGTCTGTTTTCGTCCTCGATACGAATCGATACCGGTTTGTCGCCGACGACGTCCAGCGATTCGAGTTCGCTGAGAGCTTGTGCAACCGCGGCTTCTTTAGCCGAATGCGTCAGCATCACCAGCGGAACGGAACCGTCTGTTTTGCGTCCTTTCTGGTAAGCCGACTTGATGCTGATGTTATGTTTGCCCAGTATTCCGGAAATCTTCGAGAGCACGCCCGGTCGATCCAGTGCGGAAAAGCGCAGATAATAGTGGGTTATGATTTCGCTGATCGGCAAGACTTTCACCTTGCGGATGTTTTGGATCGGATAGGCCAGCAGCGGAACCCTGCCGGTCGAACCGGTCATCAGGTTTCGGCCGATATCGACCAGGTCGCTGACCACCGCACTGGCAGTGGGCATCATCCCCGCACCCCGGCCGTATAGCAATATTTCTCCGGCTGCATCGGTGGTGAGCGTTATGGCGTTTAAAGTGGCGTTGACATTGGAGAGCATGTTGTCAAACGGAATCATGGTCGGATGCACCCTGGCCTCCACAGCATCTTCCTTGATTTTGCTGATGGCAAGCAGCTTGATCCGGTAACCGAACTGGCCGGCGAATTCAATATCCAACGGCGTGATGTGCGAGATGCCTTCCGTATACACGTCTTTCAAATTAATTTCCATGCCATGGGCCAGTGCGGAAAGAATCGCTATTTTGTGGGCAGTATCAAGGCCTTCCACGTCCAGGGTCGGATCGGCTTCCGCGTATCCTCTGGACTGCGCCTCTGCCAGCGCTATCTCAAAAGTGCTGCCGTCATCGGTAATTTTGGACAGTATATAGTTGCAGGTGCCGTTTAAAATACCGGTCATCGATTTGATGTGATTGCCGACCAGAGATTCGCGTATCGATTTGATGATCGGCATGCAGCCGCCGACACTGGCTTCAAAAGCCAGATCCACGCCTTTGTCGGCCGCCGCCCTGAATATATTATTGCCCTGGCTGGCCAGAAGGGCCTTGTTGGCGGTCACGATATGCTTGCCGTTTTCAATTGCTTTCAGCATGAGGTCACGTGCAATTGTTTCTCCACCGATCATCTCCAAAATAATATCAATATCCGGATCATTAACCACATCCCAGGCGTCCGTGGTCAACACGTCTTCAGCGATTCGGACGCCGCGATCGGTAGTGACATCGATATCCGCCACGCGTTTCAAGTGCATCATGGCGCCGACGCGGGAGCTGATCAGGTCTTTGCGATCCAGCAGGATTTTTGCCACACCGGTGCCGACCGTACCGAATCCGAGCATACCTATGTTAAATTCTTGCATGATAGTGTTCCTGCTACCCTGGTTTTATGGTGTTCAGCAAACAGCCATATTTATAAGGTCGATACGGATTGTCAATAGAAAAGAGATGATAGAAAACATCCGGCGCAAGAAACTTAGTAGATGCATTCAAAAATTATTCATGACGGTGCGTATGCCCCTGATGGCCTGATTGGTGCGCATGCTGTTCTCTATTAGTGCAAATCGCACGAATTCATCACCATATTCACCGAATCCGAGACCCGGTGCCACCGCCACCTTGGCCTCTTTAATCAAGAATTTGGAAAACTCCACCGAGCCCATTTTCACGAAGGGGTCCGGGATTTTACCCCAGACGAACATGGTGCCCTTAGGGCTGGGTATGGGCCATCCGATCCGCTCCAATCCTTTTATAAGTGTGTCGCGGCGCTCTTTATAAGTTCGGCGTATTTGTTCCACGCAATCCTGCTGGCCGTTCAAGGCGATGATCGAGGCAATCTGAATCGGTTGGAAAATACCGTAGTCGAGATAACTTTTTATGCGCCGCAAAGCGGCAATGATTTCCGGATTTCCCACGCAAAAGCCGACGCGCCATCCAGGCATACTGTAGCTTTTGGAAAGAGAGAAGAACTCGACCCCCACATCTTTGGCGCCTTTGACCTGCATGAAGCTGGGAGCCTGATAACCGTCGAAAGTCAGGTCAGCGTAAGCAAAATCATGGATAATCATGATTTTATTTTCCCTGGCATAATCCACTAGTTTCTCGAAGAATTCAAGATCGACGACTTCAGTGGTTGGATTGTGGGGATAGCTGAGTATCAGCATCTTCGGCCGGGGCCAGGTTTGGCGGGTTGCATTCATGAGATTGTCGAAGAAATCCTGATCCGGCCCCACCGGTATTCCGCGCACATCACCGCCGGAAATGATGGCCGAGTAAGGGTGGATCGGATAGGTCGGGTTGGGTGCAAACACCACATCTCCCGGACGGATGGTTACCAGAACCAGGTGGGACATGCCTTCCTTGACGCCGATGGTCACGATGGCCTCGGACTCATAGTCGATATCCACATCAAATCGGCGTTTGTACCAGTCGGCAATTGCCATTTTTAATTTGGTAATGCCCATGGAAGCGGAATAGCGATGGTTGTGACTTTTTTTGGACGCCTCCACAAGTTTGTCGACGATATGCTGGGGCGTGCCCATATCCGGATTGCCCATTCCCAGGTCGATGATATCCTCACCTTTGCGACGGGCTTCCATTTTTATCTCGTTCACCGTCGCGAATACATACGGGGGCAACCGATCCAATCTGGCAAATTCACTCATAGTTATTACCTCGTTCGAATATATTGATTTGTTGACCGGATTGTATTTCTAACAGGCAAGCATTGTTCGGCGGGTTCTCCGCGCAAACAGGCGGGATTGGCGGCGGGATGGATCGATTCGTCGATACCATGCAATCCCTTGACTTCCTCTTTTGCCGGACTTAGATGTTATTGTAATGCTGCAACGTTTCGTCTGGTCCATGATTATAAGGTTTTATAATTCCAATAAGATTATTTCTTCTCGGTAACTATATTTTCTACAACACAAAGCCGGAGATGTCAAAAAAATTGTTTTGACTTTTAATTCGATACACGGATACTGTTCAATAAAGCGAACCTAAATTTTTATCGAACAACTCATGAGGAGAAGGAAATGACCAAACCATTGACGTATGCTGACGCCGGTGTTGACATAAACAAGGCGAATCGACTGGTCGACACGGTCAAAGAAATCGCCAAGCAAACCCGCAGATCGGGCGTGATGGGTGGAATCGGCGGTTTTGGCGGGATGTATTCCCTGAATGTCGCTAATCTGGACAGTCCGGTCCTTGTCAGTTCCACCGATGGTGTTGGAACCAAGCTGAAGATAGCTTTCATGATGGACAAGCACGATACGGTGGGTATCGACCTGGTTGCCATGTGCGTCAACGATATTGCAGTCCAGGGTGCCAAGCCACTTTTTTTTCTGGATTATCTTGCCATGGGTGAATTAAAAACCGAATCGGCCACCGCGATTATCGAAGGAATCGGTGAAGGTTGCCGGCGGGCAAAATGTGCGCTCATCGGGGGTGAAACAGCGGAGATGCCAGGATTATACCGGCAGGGTGAATACGACCTGGCCGGATTCGTTGTAGGTGTTGTTGACAATGCCGACATACTGGACGGTTCGGGAATTCACGTGGGAGATAAAATCATCGGCATTGCGTCCAATGGATTGCACAGCAACGGATATTCTCTGGTTCGAAAGATATGTTTCGAGGTTATGAAATTATCTTGTGACGATCACATCCCCGAATTAGGCTGCACTTTGGGTGAAGAGCTGCTCAAACCGACCAGGATATATTCAGAAACGATACTCAATCTAACCAGAGATCTTCCCCTGCGCGGTCTGGCACATATCACCGGAGGCGGTATCGAAGAGAATCTGCTGCGGATTATTCCGCGCGCCTGTCAGGTGGTGTTGCAAAAAGGAAGCTGGGAAGTGCCGCCCATATTCCGTTTCCTGCAGGAGGGTGGGGACGTCGCCGACAAGGAAATGATGCGAACGTTCAACAACGGTATCGGTCTGGTGGCGGTGGTACCGGAAAAGTCGGCACCGGAAGTTTTGGAGCGAATCGCCGGATTGAACGAGAAAGGATATATTATCGGTGAAATAGGTGAATGCAGATCGCCGGATAATCGCTGCGAATGGATTTAAGAATCCTTATCCAGGATTCAGGATTCAGGATTCAGGATCCAGGATCCAGGATACAAGATTCAGGGTGCAGGATTCAAGATACAGTTTGCAACCGAGACCATAGATAACGTATCCATGATCTGGTATTCAACATATAGAGTATATGAACAGCCATGCTTAGTTTTACATGCATTGTATCCTGCATCTTGAATCCTGTATCTCACCATTTGCAACCTGGATCCAAATTAACAAGTAGTAAGTGTGAATCCACCTCGATATTCGTTTGTATAATCCTATTATCATGATCGTACTCGGCATCGAGACATCCTGCGATGAAACTGCAGCAGCAGTGGTTGTGGATGGAAAACGCATCCTATCCTCGGTGGTTTCTTCCCAGATCGACGTGCACAAGCCTTATGGCGGGGTTGTGCCCGAACTGGCCTCACGCAAGCATATCGAAGCCATCGTACCGGTTTATCGCCAGGCGCTCCATGATGCCGACATCAGCGACCGGCAAATAGATGCCGTTGCGGTCACGCAGGGGCCCGGGCTGGTCGGTGCACTTCTGGTGGGATTTTCCTTTGCCAAAGCCTTTGCAATGTTTCGCGATATTCCCTGGGTCGGCGTCAGTCATCTGGAAGGACATATCAATTCCGTTTTTCTGGAGTCCGACCCGCCGCCGTTTCCATACGTTGCGCTCCTGGTTTCCGGCGGCCACACAAATATTTATTATATCACTTCACACACGCAATCATCGATAATGGGGCAGACTCGGGATGATGCGGCCGGCGAGGCCTTTGACAAGGTCGCTAAAATGCTGGGGCTGGGTTACCCGGGTGGTGGTGTTATTTCAAATCTGGCCCGCAAAGGCGATCCGGAGAAAATAATGTTCACAAGGCCGTATTTGAAAAAATCGGATTTTGATTTTAGTTTTAGCGGCATTAAAACGGCGGTTAACAGATATATTCAAAAGCATTCGCAAGAATATCGAGACCGGATGGCCGATATTGCAGCCGGATTTCAGGAAGCTGTGGTTGAGGTGCTAGCGTACAAAATAATTAACGCTGCCGTTGAAAAGGGTAGCAGCCACATTGCGCTGGTCGGCGGTGTGGCCGCAAACCAAAGGCTCAGAGAAAAGGTAACCGCAGATGCATCCGCTAAAGGTATCAAGGTGCACATTCCGTCCCTCGATCTTTGTGGTGACAATGCGGCCATGATCGCTGCAGTAGGCTATCATTACCTGAACCAGGGCGTTAGGTCCAACCTGAAGGCTGACGTTTATTCCAGGCATCGAATGGCCGATAAAGGGCTTACTCAAAAATAGCTTCATATTTTATACGCCGATGCATGCCAACATCTTAAATGCTGATGCTTCCCGTCTGGCTGCGTTGCGAAAACTCGGAATATTTCAATATTCCTGTGTTTTCGCGCCTTGCCCAACCGGTGCCTCAACGCCTAAAATTGTGAATTTATTTCTTCGCGAACCCTAATCTGCCGGCATAGAACGCTGGATATAGCGTTGTTTCAATTTCAGTATTCTTTCAACCGATGTGATTGCACGTGTTTTCATGTTGTGCGAATCGGTCATCTGCTTTAGAATTTCTTCCCAGGCAGCTTCGATATCCGGTCCTTTGTGGCATATGAGCGCCAGGTCTATGTCCGCTTCGAGGATCTGGCGTGTGACCGTTTGGATGTCATAATGTTTTTTGATCGCCCCCATGTCCAGATCGTCGGTCACAACCATTCCTGAATATTCCATTTCTTCGCGCAGCAGATTGCGGGCAATGACCGGTGACAGGCTGGCCGGCCACGCCGGATCAATATTTTCGTAAAAAATATGGGAAAGCATGATTCCTGCAACGTTGTGGGCGATGGCGGCCCGAAAGGGGGCCAAATCACTGGTCTTCATCATTGCCAGGTCAATATTGAGCCGCGGCAGATCGATATGTGAATCCAACGTTGTGCGGCCGATGCCGGGAAAGTGTTTGGCCACCGCCATGATCCTTTTTTGCTGCAGATGATCAATGATCCGAACCCCCATTTTAGATACCCGATCCGGATCGGCGCCAAAGCTTCTCTCGGCCATGATGCTTTGAATGTCGGCGGGGGCAATATCCAAAACCGGTGCCATGTTCATGTTGATGCCGACACCGCTGAGTTCATCGGCCGTAACGCGGGCAAAGCGTTCGACATCCTGTTCATCTCTCATTGCGGCTGCTCCGGCAAACTGGGTAAACGGTTCGCGCAGCCTGGCCACCGTGCCGCCTTCCTGATCCACGGCAATAAACAGCGGAGGCATTTGTGTCTGCCTGCCGTACGCTTGAACGGCGGTGCACAACTTCTGAAGCCGGGCCGGGGTGTCGATATTGCGTGAGAAAAGGATGATTCCGCCCACTTGCAGGGTATCAATGAGAAATTTAAGGTCGTTGTTCAATTCGGTGCCGTCGAAGCCGACCATCAGTCGCTGGCCGGCGAGCTGTCGATCGGAAAATTCAGAAGGGTGTCTTTTAGAGTACCAACGGTATTGCATGGTATCCATCTCGGCTGGAAACTAGGTATTGACACTTAAACGGATTCTAATTCACACGGTGTATAATGAAGGTCCGGGTTCAAGCGCGAAAACTTTTCACAATCAAGCAGAATTTCATTCATTTTCGGCCGGCTCAACGGCCTTGAAAACAGATATCCCTGGGCCAGTTGGCAGTTCATACCGGATAACACGTCGTGTTGTTCACGGGTTTCCACTCCTTCGGCCACCACGTTCATTCGCAGTATGTGTGCCAGGGAAATGATCGTTTCGACAATTTTCTTGTTTTGATCCGGCACGGCCCTAATTTTGGAAACAAAGCTGCGGTCCACCTTTATGGTATCCACCGGCAGCTGCTGCAGATAGCTCATCGAAGAATATCCGGTACCGAAATCATCGATCACGATCTGAATCCCGTATTTTTTCAGACTTTTGATCAGATCGAACGTCTCGTCTATTTTTTCCATGAGTGTGGTTTCAGTGATTTCCAGCATCAATCGCTCTGGGGAAAGGCCGCACTCTTTTATGACGTCATGGACATCTTCGGCCAGACTCGGGGCTAAAAATTGCTTGCTGGAGATGTTGACGCTGATATACAGCGACCGAAGATGTTTCATCTTTTTTTGCCAGTGCACCAGATCTTGGCAGGCTTGCCGCAGGACCCAGGCGCCAATGGGAATAATCAGGCCGGTTTCTTCCGCCACCGGAATAAAGGACGCAGGTGAGATCAATCCCTGCTGGGGATGATTCCAGCGGATGAGGGCTTCCAGACCGATGATGGCACCTGTCTGAAGGGAAACGATGGGTTGATAATAGAGTTCAAATTCATTTTTATCGATGGCTTTCCTCAAATCCGATTCAATGTGTAAAAATTCCAACGCCTTCTGGCGCAGTTCTGGCTCGAATACTTGAAACTGGGCCATTCCTTTTCTCTTTGCAGGGAACATGGCCGTCTCGGCGTCACGAATGACATCTTCTGACTGATGATAAGAGCGGGTGTCGCACACAATGCCGAAACTTGCCGGTGCAAATATTTCCTTGCCCTCAAGAATATATGGCGCCTGCAATTCTGTGTGCAGCCTTTGGGCTACTTTTAAGGCGTTGTCTTTATTTATGATATCCTCGAGGAGAATCGCAAAATGATCCTCTCCAAAGCGGGCAAGGGTATCGCCGTCTCGCAATAACCGCTTTAGCCTGTCGGCAAAAACCAAAAGAAGCTGATCACCCATACCTTGACTGAGACTGTCATTGATGAGTTTGAATCGATCGATGTCGAGGTAGAGCACGGCGAATTCATAATCCTGGTTTCTATTGGTGCGTTTTAAAGCCAGGGTCAAATATTCCATAAACAGCGCCCGGTTCGGTAGGCCGGTCAAAGTGTCATGAAATGCTTGGCGGGAACTCTGCTCGTCTGCTTTCTTGAAAGTTGTGACAACCGTGAAGGACACCACCCATCGATTAGCATTCGGCAGAGTGGCGCAGGAAACCAAAACATCGTAGGTAGCGTTGTTTTTGGCAATAAATTTACATTCGCAGGTTGTACATGGTTCAGACGATCCATGCGAACCGGGCTCAGGGATAAAATTTTTTGCCAATATTCTTTCGCGGCTTTTCGCATCTAAAAAATCGAGCCATTCATTTTTGTTTTCAATGCGCTTTCTTTCACATCCGGATAGATTGACAAACATCTGATTGGCAGAGGTTATGATCATGTTTTCGTCAATAATAATCGTCGCCGTACCCGTATTTTCGAAAATTGCATGATAATTATTTTCGGATTCGTGCTGGGACATACGCTCCCCGGCGCTGGATTCCAAGGTTTCGTTTGCTTTGCGCAATTTTTCTTTTGCCGTGTTCAAGATAATTTGACTTAACCCGCAGATTGTCAGGATGACGGCTGCCGCGATGGCGATGGAGATATCCTGGCCGCTGTTGATAATTTTTTCAAAGGCCCAGTATAGAATGGATGCTGTTGCACCGATGATGATAAGTCCGAAGCGGTCGAAAAAAGTGGTCTGCTCTGCTTTGTTCATTTGATCCTCAGGTATAATTTACGTGGACTTGTGAATCATGGCATAGTGTAATAAATTTAAAAATTAATAATATTCTATTCTGTGGTCAATGACATTGTATAATACTATGTAATACAAAATAATTTAAAAAACTACATCGTCATACACTATCATAAGTTACAGTGAAACGCAACTGCGTGTAACTGAGCATTTGTTTTTTGGTGAAACATATGGTAGGCGATCAACGCGGGTATAAAACCGAGCGGATAGTCGCAGGTTTGATCAGTTGGGGAAAATTGCGGATATTTTGCGGGTAATAGATCGATTTCAACTGATACGGTAAATAAATTCGGCCCGATGGTTTTTTTGCAGGTTTGGCGCGATGGAGGGTTCTCAACCAAATACGATTCTCCGGAAAATGGAATTTTATCTAATCAAGCTGCCATTTATCCTTTTCCTTATCACATTTGGATTTCTCATGGAATTTGTCATAGAGTTGCCGTTTTTGATCATGACCAAACTTGAGCATTTATTCAGCCAAAGAAACTAAAGTGGCCTGCCCGTCATTTCGCCGGTTCGATCCGCGAGCAAACCATAAAACCATAACCCAGTTCTCGAGCGAATTTATTCGTCAAATCATCTTGCGATTGTAATAATACGAAAAATTTTGTAACCGTATCAGATCATTATGATCTATAGCTATTGAAAAGTAAGGAATAATGATAAGTTTGTACTAATTTATCTGAAGTTTCATGAGATTGCCAGGGCGGCAGGATGATTAGATATTGAAAATATACAAAAATGTGATAGGGTGGTAGCCACTGGCGGAAATCTTCGACTGCTTGGAATTTAACAATCATGCAAAATCCGCTTGAACCTGAATTGATGGTATCAGTTGGTACGCCTGGCAGGATTCGAACCTGCGACCTACGGATTAGAAGTCCGTTGCTCTATCCGACTGAGCTACAGGCGCACGGAAAAGCTGAAGGTAGCATCGCTGCATAACATAACCTTCATAGCATGTCCACAATAAATGTAATCGCAGAATTTGATGGTAAAATCTGAATAATTTCTGTAAAATAGAACGGTTTAGATGACGAAAAAGCAGAAAACAAAAAAAAAGAAGGTTCGGGATCAGGTAAAGAAAAAAACCGCCGGCCTGGATAAAAAGCAAAAAAAGTCTCCGGACCGGACCTCCGACACTGCGCTTGTCAAGTTTGATCCACTCCAACGCTATCTGACTGAAATAAGCAGGTATAAGCTTCTTACACGTGAGCAGGAAAGAGAATACGGCATTCGCGTGCAACAGGATGGCGATCGGGAAGCGGCTTACGCTTTGGTTACCTCGAATCTGAGACTGGTGGTTAAAATAGCTCTGGAATTCCAGCGAGTCTGGATGCAGAATCTGCTGGATCTCATTCAGGAGGGTAACATCGGCCTGATGCAGGCGGTGCGTAAATTTGATCCTTACAAAAACGTCAAGTTTTCTTATTATGCTTCGTTTTGGATCAAGGCCTATATCCTTAAGTTTATCATGGACAACTGGCGGCTGGTTAAAATCGGCACGACCCAGGGGCAGCGGAAACTGTTTTTTAAATTAAAAAAAGAAAAACAAAAATTGATCGATCAGGGTTTCGATCCCAAACCAAAACTATTGTCTGAACGCCTGGGGGTCTCGGAAAGGGAAATCGTAGACATGGACCAGCGACTTGACGGCTGGGATTTATCGCTGGATGCGCCTTTCAAAGACGATTCAGACACGGAACGGATTGAATTTTTAAGCACTACCACCGAATCCATTGAAGACAAGGTGGCCAAAAAAGAAATCGAAGCGCTCTTGCATACGAAGATTGCCGAGTTTCGTAAAAAAATGACCCCCCGTGAAAAAGAAATTTTTGATTTACGTATATTTTCGGATAATCCCGTGACATTGCAGGAAATCGGTGATCGCTACGGAATATCCCGCGAGCGTGTTCGCCAGGTAGAAAAGAACATCGTAAAGAAAATGAGAGAATTCTTTAAGCGCGAAATTCCGGATTTTGCTGCGTATACGGAAGAAAGCACAGCTGAGTAACGGACCTTCGGATGCGAGCCTATTTAAATTTAAATTCCCTCCAGGAAAATATATCGATGAATACAACCTCAAGGATGTTGGCCGTGGTCATTGCGGCCTGTACATTCCTATCCAGTTGCACGGCAGACAAGCAAATCGTGGCGCCGGATAAGCCCCGAGAGTATGCCGTCGCAAGACCCGAGAATAAATATTACTACTATATGGAAGCCCAGCTCGCCAGGCAAAAAGGGGACCTGGACAAAGCGATCTACTACCTGAAGAAAGCGACAGAGCTGGAACCGGAATCGTTTTACCTGAAAAAAGAGCTATCCCTGCTGTTCAGCCAGCAGAAGGACTACAAAAATGCATTGGCTGTGGTGGAAGACCTGCTCGCCCAAAATCCGGATAACGTTGAAGCCCTGATCATTTACGGCAAAATAAACCAAACCCAGAAAAATATGGATGAAGCCAAAGAGGCTTATGAAAAAGTCCTTGCCCTGGATAAAAACCAGGAGAACATATTCCTGCTGCTCGGCGGTATCTACATGCATGAAGAACGGATACCCGACGCGCAGAGAGTATTTGACCAGCTTATCCAGTACCACCCCGATTCGTATGCCGGACACTTTTTTTTGGGTAAGATTTATTCCAAGCAGGGTCATGTGGGACAGGCGGAAATGGAATTTAAAAAGGCTCTGGAAATAGAGCCGGCGTTTCTTGAACCACGATTTGAATTGTTGAGAATCTACAAAGACCAGGGCAAATCGGATCGGATCGTTCAGGTCTATGAGGAGATACTGACAAAAAATCCGAGAAATGTCCGGGCCGCCTTCGAACTGGGACTTATATATCTGAATAATGGCCGCAAGCAAGAGGCCGACAGGATGTTTTACGAATTGGGGTATAGGAGTACGACTGATTTCGATGTCATCTTGAAGATCATTCGGAATTTTATCGAGCCGGATCGATACGAGGAGGCCATCATCGTCATCGAGGGACTATTGAACGGGGCACCGAACAGTTCCGATCTGCACCACCTTGCCGGCGTCGCATATTACGGCAACAAAGAGAATCAAAAGGCGATGTCCCACTTTCTTGAAGTGAAACCGCAATCGCGATTTTACCCGGATACCGTCGTACACATTGCCTTTATTTACCAAGAACAGAAAAAAATCGACAAGGCCATCGACTATCTGAACGCGGCAATTATTAACAGTCCGGACAATCCGGATTTTAAATACTACCTTGGTACGCTGTACGAAGAAAAAGGCGATTTTGAAAATGCGGAAAACGTCCTGAAACAAGCTATTGAACTGGATCCCGAGGAGGCCAAGTTCTATTTTCGTCTGGGGGTGGTGTACGATAAACAGGGTAAAAAAGAGACATCGATGGAAACAATGCGAGCCGTGATCAGGCTCGATCCCAAACACGCCAATGCACTTAACTATCTCGGCTACACCTACGCAGATCTTGGCCAGAATCTGGATGAAGCCGAGCGGCTGATCAAAGAAGCCTTAAAATACAAGCCCAACGACGGATACATCACCGACAGTCTGGGTTGGGTGTACTATAAGAAAGGAAAATACTCCGAAGCCCTGGCGATATTGAAAAAAGCCGCGGAACTGGTCCCTGACTATCCGATCATTTTGGAGCATCTGGGCGATGCATACCTGAAAACCAACGACAAAGAAAATGCACTCAAGTATTATAAACATTCTTTAGAAAACAAGCATAAGGACAGGAGGGCGATCGAAGAAAAAATTAGAAACCTTAAAGAACAAAAATGAAAACACCCGGCCATCGAACATGTCTAATCGCCTGCCTGCTGTTGGTATCCATCAGCCTGTCGGCTTGCAGTAACTTGCGCCAGAGGAGGCTGCCCGAAGACCGCAGGGCGGAAGAGGCTGCTAAACAGCTGCTTGCGGATATCAGTCAAATCAACCAAAGTCTTAATTCCTTCAAAGGTATCGGTAAAATCAGGATCTGGGGTCCGCAGCATCCGCCGATCAACGAACGGGTGGCCTGGCTCGGTTCCGTGCCGGTCAGCCTTAGAATTGTTGTTCTTGCCTCGGGACAGCCTGTCGTGAAGTTTGCAACGGACGGACGCTATCTGTACTTTGTCGATTTGCAGGATCCAGCACGCTCCTTTAAAAAAATCCGCTCCAAAGATGCCAGCCTGGAAAAGCTCATATCCATGCCGGTTAAATCCAGTGATATCATATCCCTTCTGGCCGGCCGGCCGCCGATTCTCGATCACTCCAGAGCCGTGCTGGTTGAAGACGCCGCCAACAACGGTATCGTCCTGGTTCTTGAAAAATGGTGGCAGGTAGTTGAAAAGATTTACTTGAAGGCAGACAAATCCGCGGTGGAGAAGGTGGAAATATTCGGCGGCGGCAAACTGCGGTTCCGGGTTGAATTTAAACGGATGCAGCAAATAAATGGGTACCGGGTTCCGCGCCGCCTGAAAATTACTGGCAACGACGGCAACGGGCTGCAACTGGATATTGATCGCTACATCGCCGATGTATCCTTGAAGCCTTCCATGTTCGTTTTAACGCAGCCGGAAGAAACGCTGTCACACTGAACAGCCAAGGTTTCTCCCTCCCACAAGGCGGCTGCAATGATAATAGGGGTAAAAATGATGTTGCGGGTTACGGGTTGCGTGTTGCGCGTTACGCGTTATGCAATGAGTGTTCATTTTGACTCAATGTCGTTAAATTACTTTACATCAACTTCTCGTGGGAGTGGCTTCGACTCGACTGAGCTCGTCGCGGGCCAATCACGAAAATATGCCTTTTAAAGTCTTAATCGCGGTTGGAAGCCGCTCCCACAGGGATAATAAATATCGTTAAGTTAATAAAATTGAATCTTAACTCGCAACCCGCAACCCGTAACTCGCAACCCGTAACCCGCAACCTGGAGCAAGCCATGCAAGCCGAGATACTCGCAACCGGAGACGAGATCCGTACCGGTGCGGTTGTGGACAGCAATGCGGCCCACATCGCTCAGGAGCTGGAGGAATCCGCCGTCGAAGTGACACGGCATAGCTGTGTCGGAGATGATTTACAGGCCCTGGTGTCGGTGCTGAAGGAGATCGGCCAACGTGCAGATATCGCGGTGGTGACCGGCGGTCTTGGCCCCACAGCGGATGACCTTACGGCCGAGGCAGCTGCCAAAGCGCTTGACGTGGATCTGGTGTTGGATGAGAAAGCCCTGGCGTCCGTAACGGCGTTTTTTGAAAATAGAGACCGCCTCTTCAGTGACGCCGATCGGAAACAGGCGTTGCTTCCGGTTGGGGCGGCATGTATACCGAATCCCATCGGCACAGCCCCCGGTTTCAGATTGAAAATTGACCGCTGTACCTTTTTCTTCCTTCCGGATGTGCCGCACGAAATGCGAGATATGCTTGCAGATTCGGTATTGCCTTATCTCAGGCGGTTGCGCGGCAGGGTCCAAGAGATATCGTCGGTCACTCAAATTACAACCTTCGGGTTAACCGAAGCAGCAACCGGTGAGCAATTGACCGGATTTCAGCAACGCTTTGCCGGTATAAGGCTGGGACTGCGCACCGTGTTTCCTGAGATTCACCTCCGGCTCAGCGCTCGCGCAAAAGACGCATCAATGCTGCAGAGCGGTATGCAGGATGCCGTTCGATGGATTCAGCAACAGCTCGGCGATAAGATTTTATCGACCGAAGGCAAGAGCATGCAGGAAATCGTCGGTGATCTGCTCAGGCATAGAAACTCAACCGTTGCAGTGGCCGAAAGCTGCACCGGCGGTTTGATTGCACATCTGCTGACCAATGTTTCCGGCAGTTCGGATTATTTTTTGTTGGCAGGCGTCACTTATGCCAATGCGGCCAAAATCCGGGTTCTCGGTGTGTCCGAAACGACGCTCCGGCACAACGGTGCAGTACACGCAGAGACTGCCAGAGAAATGGCCGAAGGCGTCAGAAGGATTTCCGGTGCCGCGTACGGGTTGGCGACGACAGGCATTGCCGGGCCCACCGGCGGCGGTGCGACCAAACCGGTGGGGACGGTCTGTATCGGGCTGGCCGGCGCGGATGGCGCATTCGGCAAGCGCTTTTATTTTCCGTTTGATAATCGTGCCATGAACAAAAGAATATTCGCCATAGCGGCGCTTGATCTGCTGCGCCGAAAACTAATGCAACTATAGGGTGAATCCCATCATCTTCGAACTTGATCTTTTCCCAGACGTCTTTTTTGCCGTTTCACATAATCGATTAGCGGCTTGAAGCTTTTCAGTCTTCTATTTTTTCTTTTTCTGAAAATTTCTTCCATCGAGAGGTGCGGATCGCGGGCCGGGGTGCGCAGATAACGGCGCAATGCATTTAGCCGGGAAAGAATTTCTTCTTCCATCTGGTTTTTCAAGATTTCTTTGCTTCCCAAAATTCTTGTTTTTACTTCTTCTGGTGGTTTGTTGCCGCGGTATTTTTTTCTTTTATAGTCGATCCGCATATCGATAAGGTCGAGCAGAATTTTTTCACAATCGGGATCGAGATACATCACTTCAGAGACCAGATCGCCAAAATGGGTCACTCCCAGGATGTCTTTTTCCTGGGACCAATAATTATCAAGAAACTCATGCTCCAGGTCTTTATAATTCTGCAGCGGCATGTACATCCGTCTTAAATGCATCAAGACTTTCTGAGCTTTTTTCTTATGACCGCCGATGATCACCGAACCGCCCACTTCACCTTTTTTGACGCCCTTGGTCCAGGGCGCACCGGTTATGCCGAAATCGTTATAAACCGGAATCAGCAGCAGCGCCGATAAGGTGTTCAAGGCCAGCGCGTATCCGGCAGACGGACCACCAACATTGTAAGAGGCCGAAAGGAGCTGATGGTGGATGGTATAGTGATCTAAGAAGTCTCCGAGCAGGCGTGACATGCTGACTTTGGGATCCAGATCCTGAAGATAGTTCTTGACCATGGTCAGGGCTTCCTGGGCCGACTGCTGCGTCATTTTAACGGCCATATCCAGTTCGGCGGCCCCCGGGGCGGATGTGGACACCGCACCGGTTACAATGACCTTCTCCGGGCCCAGATTATAGGTCAGGCTGGTTGCAATCGGCAGAAGCATGCCGGCAACATCATTGGCACCGACGCCGATGATAAATCCCACCTGCGGTTCCTGGCTGAGTTCCGCTTCCAGGAATTCATCCAGCTGCACTTTACCTTTTTTAACCGGACTTTGAGATATCTCTAGACGGGCCGACTGCAGGTGTGACGGCATCAGAGGGTATTCTTTAACATCCTCAATCGAATCCGACAGGTCAATGATATCATCATAATGAGTGAGAAAGCCGATCGGGTCTTCTCTTACTGCGGCTTTAATATTCTGGGGTGCGTTAACGGCATCCAGAATTCCGACCAGGGTTTTGAAATTAAACTTGACAAAATTGATCATAAGATCCCGGGTACCCTTCGACAGATTGCGCAACCTGAGAAGCACTTCGTATTCAGTATTGCGCAGGGAACAGGCTTTTTCCACAAACGCGGCGTAATCTGCCGGTGTATTGCAGATACCCTGGGAAACGTCTAATATCTGTTCTGCTTCCAGACCGTCGGCCAGGGGAACATCCTTAAGGACCTGTCCGATAATGCCGGTGATATCCTTTTTCCGCAGATGTCCTGAAACTTCCATGACTTTCAAACGTTTGGAGCGAATCAGGGCCGGATCGAGTATATCGAGCCGGTTGGTGGTCAGAACCGTAAAGACTCGGTTGAGCGGCACCTCGCCGTCAATAATGTTCAAAAGTTTGTTGGTCAACTTGTCCGAAAGGTTCCCACCGGAAGGACTGCGCTTGGGTGCCAGCGAATCCCCTTCGTCGAAAAAAACGACGGTGGGTGCGATCATTTTGGCGATATCGTACACTTTTTCCAGGTTGTCGATGGCACCGTCGATGGGATTGATCGGATCCTGCAAAGTGCTTGGGCTGGCGGAAATGTCGTGAATATCGCCGTTTTCACTCAGCCAGGTTCGAACCAGAAAAGTTTTGCCGCTGCCGGGCGGTCCGTTCAGAACCACTCCCTTTTCTTCGCTGACACCGTAATATAGGCTGTTATTGGCCATTTCCGAAAAAACATCCTTGACATCGCCGACATACTCCTCCCATTTCACATGGCGATCCATACGCTCGACGACTTTACCGAAAAGATCACCGTATGAGTTTTTGGCCACAAGTTCAAAGGCTTGGCGCACCAGCAGTGAATCATCCAGGTACCCGGGAGCGAAATCGCCTTTTATCTCGATGACAGAATCGATGAGCTTGCGAACATATGACGGAATGATTTTAAGAGTCCTTTCTTCAAAGATGGTGTAAAGCTTCTCAACCGCTTTATTCTGGGCTTCGGGATCAAGACAGACGGTGTTTACGTGACAGCGGCTGTCCAGGGTGCTGCTCACCCGGATATCGTGCCGCAAGAGTTCCAGACGCACCACTTCTTTTAGATTTTCCAGGTCTTTCCAGTAATCGGCCATATTAATGATTCGACCTTTTTCGACGAAGCGCCGGTAAATCGCCGGATCGAATCGTTCGGGCTGATCGGTGGTGGCGATCAGCAGACAATCGCGCCGGCCATTAATGATTTCATCGATGACGATATTCGAAGTGTCGATCAAGGTTCGTTGCTGTCTTTCAATTCCGCTATCTCTGCCGTTTGCTTTGCCGAACGCACTGTGGGCTTCTTCGACATGCCGGATGGATATTTTTCGCGGATCACCAAGCGCTTTTTTAAAATAATTCCCGGGTTCTCCGGCCAGGGCAGTCTGAAAGTCGTTGGGCGTAACCATCGAATAATCAACCAGGATACCTTGCTCCTGCAGTTCCGAAAGACTTTTTCCGATTCTTTTTTTGAATAGGGTCCGAATGATAGGCAGGCGGGTGAGGTGTTTGTAGAGTTTTATTTTTTTGCTTCTGGCTATTTCCATCGAAAGGGTCGGGTCGATTTCCTCGATGGTTTTCCAGAAAGGCTCGCCGGCCAGCATTTCTTCTTTTTTCTGTTTCAGATCTACTTTCGGTAGCACATCGTTGGCAAAAATCACCCGCTCGATAGCATGGGTAATGGTGGATGTTTTACCACTGCCGCTCGGCCCAACGAATAGAAGCAGCGGCGCTTTGGGAACCGACGGATCGGAAACATATTCTTTGCGGATATGAGCCCGGTATATTTTTTCAAAAAGTCGGCGCAGCTCATCGGGAATGTGAACATCCGTCAACTCCTTGTCGAGCAATGAAAGCAGATAAGCGTAGTCTTTGGCCGTTACTTCCTTTTCGAGGATTTTGTTCCAGGCTTCCTGAGGATTCGTCTGTCCGGATATTTCAAACCGCTTCTGCCAGTCGGTTAAGATATCCGGATCCTTTAATACGTCGAATTTCTTTTTCGGAGCGCTCATAAACAGCGAGAGCAAAAAATCGAGCAGGCTGTTGGCCAGATCTGAAGGGGGTTTATACTGGTTCAGACGCGCGCGCATGAATGCCATGGTCTCGTGGGGCCAGGATACTACCAGATCCTGGATTTCCCGGATGCGCTGTTCGGGAAGGCGCACGTATTTTACTTCTTTGGTAAGCTTACGGGGCATTTTGTCTCTCCCCATCGCCATTTGTTTTTTCGGTGGCGCTGGCAGCCGGCAGGGTCAAAGCCGGCGAACCTTGGGTATTCTGGATGACAATTGTTTGCTGGCTGCCCTGGTTTTTTTCGTAGGCCGCTGCCCATTTTTGCTGGGTCAAAAACTGGAAAAGGGGAACATCGGTCGTGCCGTCCGGGCGACCGATGGCCTTTTGCAATGATTGAATACTTTCCAGATACGCCGCATACAGTTTGCGGATACGACTGGCCTCCTGATCCGCAGCGTAGTTTTCAGCTTCGGCGATCAGTTCGCGTCGTTTTTTTTCTTCGGTGGCTTCGACCAGCTTGTCGCCGAACCGCGTTTCTTTCAGGACGAAACTGACTATCTCGATACCATATTTTTGTTCCAGGGTCGGCCCGCCTTCATTGATGGGGCGTGATTTGAGTGCCTGAAAAATCTTTTCTTTAATCGCTTCTCTATCGCTTACCAGCTGATTGACTTGCTGGGCCTGGAGGATATCCTTTACGATGCCGTCGTAATCCCCCTGAAGCAGGCCCATGGGATCAAGATTTTCTATGGCCCAGGTGTTGAGGCTGAGGATGCGATAAGTCAGGACGGCAGAAGTCCACAGGGCCACGTTCTCCTTGGAAATAATCCGCATCGGTTCGATCGTCCCTCCCAACAAGAGGCGCTGATTCATCAGCGTCACCTCCTGCTCGATTCGGGTGAAATACGGCAGCCTTACATGCCATCCAACTTCGGTTACGGCTTCGCGGTCTCCGGCGAATCGCTCGAGCACCATCGCGTAGTTCCTTTTTACTTTGTAGATCGTGCGTGTGGCGTAGATTACCGCGGTGAGCCCGTAAACCACTCCCGCAAGCGCCAGCAGGGCAAAGGTCCTGCGCAGAACCGTTTTTACAAAGGCTCTTTGGAGGAATTTTTTTGAATGCTCGTCAGCCATAGCAACTCCTTATTTTATTCAACGGGAAGCAGTAAAAGCAGCCGGACGTGGTGCCTGCCGGGTCTCATTTGCTCTATCCGGGTATTGGCCGGACTTATAACAGTGCGGATTTGAACCATTGCACCGTTTCGCGGATGAACTCTTTCTGGTGCACCTTGCAGCTCATCAGATGGTCCCCCTGTTTTTGCCGAATCAATCGTTTTGGTTCGCCGGCCATTTCGAAAATTTCCAGAGCACTGGCATACGGAACGACTTCATCGGCGTCACCGTGGAATATCAGAATATTCTCAATACGTTGCAGTTTGTCCCCAATATCGAATTGCGCTGCGGAGTATCCGCTATCGGCGATATTGCGCTTTGGATCATTGATTCGGGCGTGCGATCGATTGATGGTTTGACTGCGAATCGGTGCCGCGAACGTCACGAGGGCATCAATACCGGCTTGCCGTGCCATGGATAAACACGCCGCACCGCCCATACTGCTTCCGAAAAGACCCAATCGGTCTCCGGTATCCTTGCGGGCACGAATCGTGTTAACGGCACATATCAGGTCGTGAGCCCGGGTATTCAGCGACGTCACTTCCGGGAAGTATCCCTGGCTTTTACCGCATCCGCGATGATCAAATCGGAAAAACGCAATGCCGATATCACTGCAGCGATTTGCCAGTTCATGCTGCTTGGGTGACTCACTGCTGCTCAGAAGACCGTGTGACCCGATGACAACAGGCGGGCATGCATCAGTCGGCAGATGAAGGGTTCCTTTGAGTTGGTACCCGTCAGAGAAGAAAGAGATCTTCTTGCAAGGCGAATCCGACTTTATTGTAACCATATTTTACCTTAACTTCAAATGTTTATTTATCACCGAAAAAATAAACATATTTTGTACTTTGTCACTTTCAATTCAGCCATAGCTGGTTTATAGAATCAGTACGATTGGAGCACCGAGATGGAATTAAAAAAGGGTCAGATACTTGAACTTGAAATCGCAGACATCGCTTTCGGCGGCAGGGGTTTGGCAAAGGTCAACGGTCTGGCCGTGTTTGTCGACCAGGTTGCGCCGCTGGATCGCGCGCGGGTGCGCATCGTCCGCAAACGTAAAAATTACGCCGAAGCACGATCGATCGAAATTCTGTCGCCCTCACCATACAGAGTCGATCCGCCTTGTCCTTACAGCGGTGTGTGTGGCGGGTGCAAATGGCAGTTTTTGGATTATGAGAAACAGATCGAATACAAACAACAGCATGTCGTCCAATCCCTGGCACATATCGGCGGTATCGACGATGTCAGCGTGCATGCCGTTCTTCCTTCACAGCGCATATTCGGATACCGCAACAAAATGGAGTTTACCTGTTCCGACCGCAGATGGCTGATGCCCGAAGAGATGGGTCGTGAAAACGTCGACACCGGCTTTGCTCTTGGCCTGCACGTGCCCGGAACCTTTTACAAGGTTCTGGATACCCGGGCCTGCCTTTTGCAACCGGATCTTGGCAACGCCATCCTCGGCGATGTCAGAGATTTCATGAAAGAGACCGGTCTTGCGGCCTACGGTCTGCGGAGCCATATCGGTTTCTGGCGCTTTCTGATGTTGAGGTATTCGGTAGCCTACGATAAATGGATGGTGAACATTATCACCGCCGGTGAAAATAAAAACCTACTGCGGCAGCTGGCGGACCGGCTGAGGGCAAACTATCCCCAAGTCGTCTCCGTGATGAACAACATCACCGCCAGAAAAGCCGGAATTGCCGTCGGTGAATACGAAATCCGTTTGAGCGGTGCGCCCGCCATTCGAGATAAGATCGGACCATTCGAATTTGAAATATCAGCCAACTCGTTTTTCCAGACCAATACTGCCGGGGCGGAGCAACTTTACAGTCAAGTTAAAAAATATGCCGGATTGACCGGAAGTCAGCGGGTTGTCGACCTTTACAGCGGTACCGGCACCATAGCCATCTGGCTTGCGTCTGCGGCCAAAGAGGTGGTCGGCATCGAAATAGTCGAAAGTGCGTTCAAAGATGCCCTGCAAAATTGCCGCCGCAACGGTATATCCAATTGCCGCTTCGTTCAAGGCGATATTATCGAATGCCTGCCGCGCATTTCATCCAAACCCGATGTGCTCATCATCGATCTGCCCCGGGCGGGCATGCATAAAAAGGTTGTAAAGCTGGTGCTGGAAATGATGCCGCCGAAAATCGTCTATGTTTCCTGCAATCCCGCCACCATGGCCCGCGATGTGGCCCTGATGAAAGACGCATACCGAATCTTGGAGGTGCAACCAGTGGACATGTTTCCGCATACGCATCACATTGAATCGGTGGCCCGTCTCGAGCGGATCGTAAGCTAAAGTGAATTTAGACCTTCTCGAAGTCGGCAATGGGTCGGCATCGGCTTCGATAAAATAAAGAACATTTTCACCGCTTTTAATTTTGCCATTCCTTTTATTGACATTACATGCCACTAACATTAAATTCAGACGTTTCGAAGGCATGAAGGAGATGACTGAATGGTTTTGAGTGAAATGAGAGAGGGTCAGACCGCTACCATTGATCGAATCGGGGGCAACGGCGCGGTGCGGCGTCGAATACTGGAGATGGGAATTGTCAAGGGTGCCGAAGTGTATGTGGAAAAATATGCACCCTTGAAAGATCCGCTTGAATTGATTGTCAAAGGATACCATGTATCGCTTCGTGTGAGTGAAGCCACCCAGATAACGGTTGCCAACGTAAGATAGGATCACCTCGATGCACTCCAAGCGCCTGACGATCGCTCTGGCCGGCAATCCTAATTCAGGAAAAACAACAATCTTCAACAATATCACCGGCACCCGGCAAAAAGTCGGGAACTGGCCGGGCGTGACCGTTGAGAAAAAAGAAGGCCGCATCAATCGAGGCGGATATGATTTAAGAATCGTCGATCTACCCGGAACTTACAGCCTCACCCCATTCTCCATCGAAGAGATCGTCGCCCGCAACTTTATCCTCGATGAAACACCGGATGTGGTCATCGATATTATCGATGCTTCCAACCTCGAGCGCAGTCTTTATCTTGCCACCCAGCTCCGAGAACTCGACTGCAAAGTAATTTTTGCCTTGAACATGGCCGACCTGGCCCGGATGCGGGGCAGTAAAATCGATACCCGGAAATTGTCCGAGCTTCTAGACGTCCCGGTGACATTTACCGTCGGTAACAAAAATGAAGGGATCGATACCTTGCTGCAAATGGCCATCGAGCTGGCGGAGTCGGATATTTCCGGTCGTCAGCAGCGCAGGGTGAAATACAGTAAAGATATCGAAAGCGCCATCTACAAGCTTCAGCAGTATATCGAAGACAATACCGACGGGCAGCTGCCCTACAACCTGCGATGGACTGCCATAAAGCTTCTGGAAGACGACACAATCGTCAAGGAGCGCCTAGTTGAAAAAACACCTGACGCGGGCGGCGCAATCCTGGCGGAGACCGGCGCATTGCGCCGGCACCTGACGGATCGTTTCGACGACGAACCGGAAATTATCATGACCGATGAGCGCTATGGCTTTATTGCCGGGATCGTTAAAGAAGTCCACACCTCCACAACCCTGCAGCGTATCGACATTTCCCGCAACGTTGATTTGGTTTTGACCAACCGGTTCGTCGGATTTCCGATTTTTATTTTTTTTATCTGGGCCATGTTTCAATTAACCTTTACCGTCGGAGAATATCCGATGGCATTGATCGATGCTCTCGTCGGCTGGCTTTCAGCCGCTGTTGCCGGTTCGCTGCCGGACAGCTTGCTGAAGGATCTACTCCTGGACGGAATAATTGCCGGTGTCGGCAGCGTGATTATTTTCCTGCCCAACATTCTGATCTTGTTCTTCTGCATCGCGCTGTTTGAGGATACGGGCTATATGTCGCGCTCGGCCTTTCTGATGGACAAGATCATGCATCTTATCGGATTGCATGGGAAATCTTTTATTCCAATGCTGATGGGATTCGGCTGCAACGTACCCGCCATAATGGCCACCCGCACCCTTGAAAGTGAGAAGGATCGCATCCTTACCATTTTGATCACGCCGTTTATGTCATGCTCGGCCAAGCTGCCCGTCTATATTGCCCTGGCCGGTACTTTTTTCGGCGCCCGGGCCGGAACCGTCATTTTTGCGGTCTATCTGCTGGGTATCATGCTCTCCATGATCACTGGCCGGATTTTTCGATCGACGCTGCTAAAAGGGGTCGATGCACCCTTTGTGATGGAACTGCCGCCGTATCGCGTGCCGATGTTGAAAAGTCTTGTGATTCACATGTGGGACCGCAGCAAAATATTTCTCAGGAAAATGGGAGGTGTCATACTTATCGGTTCGATCCTGATCTGGTGTCTGTCATCTTTTCCGCGCAACATCGAATATTCTGTCGATTATCCCTCCGAGAATGAAAAGATCCAAACGACTTACGACACCTTAATCCATAAGGCGGACGGAACCGCTAAAACAGCACTTGAGGAGGAAAAAGAAAATGAACTGGCACTGCTGATGAGGGCACGGCGGGCCGAGAGAACCGAAAAATCTTTTATGGGCCGTCTCGGCAAGGCCCTGGCGCCGATTTTTGCACCCCTGGGGGTCGACTGGCGCGGCGGCATTGCCCTTCTATCCGGATTTGTGGCCAAAGAAATTGTTGTCAGTACTCTGGGCGTACTGTATGCCGCTGATGCCGATGAAAAATCGGAAGCACTGCGCCGGGCATTGAAATCATCAGGGATGACCCCGCTTTCGGCACTTTCCATGATGGTTTTCGTATTGTTATATCTACCCTGCCTGGCCACGATCACCACCATCAGACGCGAGACCGGCTCCATGAAGTGGACGCTTTTCAGTATCTGCTACAGCACTTCGGTGGCATGGCTGACGGCGGTTATTGTTTATCAGGGGGGTCGACTATTGGGATTCGGATAAGACGTTATAAAAATATAGACGCTTAATAGCTTCATATCGACAATTTGTTGTCGGTCTCAGACAGAATGTTGTCTTTACCTCGAAAGATGATGTTACGAGTTACGGGTTGCGGGTTGCACGTTAAAAAAAAGAAACCATCCCTTTGAATACCCGTAACCCGTAATCCCGCTATAAGCGGGACAACAGTCCCGTTACCATCCAGTATGTTAGTCACTGCTCTGAAGGGCCAAATTTTTCAAACGTTATGTTATTAAATGCTCAGAGTTATACCTGTTGCCTGGACAGGATTCGACAGCGATGATTGGTTTTGACAATCCTGAGGCGATATGATAGTATTCTCAATATGTTATAGAAATAGCGCCCAATTCTTCGAGCCGACGGATATCCATCGCATGCACGGCCGTGCGTATCATCGACAGGTTTTTTGAAAAAAAATTAGACGTTACACTATGCTTGCCGGTATTTTTCCGACTACAGAAATATGGCCCCTATAATCGCTTGTATTATTCCGGTTTACAATGAAGAAGATTTTATTGCCGATGTGATAGGCGAAATCCCGGATTTTGTAAAACATATCATTGTTATTAACGATGCGAGTACAGATCATTCAAGGGAGCGCATCCTGGGGGTTTCCGATCCGCGCGTGATACTCATTGATCACGGATCAAATATCGGTGTGGGCGGCAGTGTGGTCAGCGGATATAAAAAAGCGATCACGCTCGGTGCGGATATCATCGTTAAGTTAGACGGCGACGGCCAAATGGACTTGCAGCAAATGAATCGGTTGGTCCAGCCGATTCTGCTTGCCCGCGCCGATTATACCAAAGGGGTTCGTTTTCGCGATACGCATGTCATTCATCAGATGCCGCTGCTCAGACTTATTGGCAATATCGGTCTTTCTTTCCTGACAAAAATTGCATCGGGCTACTGGAACATATTGGATCCAACCAACGGCTACACCGCTATCAGCGCCAGAGCGCTGAATATGATCGATATAGATAGATTGAGCAAGGGATACTTGCTGGAAACGGACATGCTAATTAACCTCTACCGAATAAATGCGGTCGTTGCCGATGTTGAGATGAAAGCAAAATACGGCGCTGAAGTGAGCCAATTAAATCCGCTGAAATCGATTCTGCCTTTTGCTTTCTTTTTGCTGCGGGCGTTTTGTAAAAGAATATTCTGGCGATATTTTATTTTCGACTTTTCGGCCTTCTCCGTTTTTTTCCTTTCCGGTTTCGGCCTTTTTTCCTTTGGATTTATTTTTGGGGCCTATCACTGGATCAATAGTGTTTCCACCGGGACAGCCGCGCCGACCGGCACGATTATGCTCTCGGCCGTGCCCTTGCTGCTCGGGTTTCAACTTCTGCTTCACAGTGCCGTCCTGGACATCAACAATATCCCGAAAGAACCGATTCAACTCGAAACCGATGAACAGCTGATCGATCAATACCGGTGTAAAGAATCCTGTGTCTCCAACCAAAGCCGGTCTTCCGGCTTATAATAATCCAGAGAATAATCTTGACGGTGGCGCCCTGCAATTTTTTCATTTATGGGTATCATCTCCAGTGAGTCGATATTCGCCTCACATTCCGTCCGACTTTTGCAACGTTAGGGTTTACCGCGGCTTGGCCAGGAAGGTATTAGAAATCGTGAAGAAGAAAGGATGTTCAACATACGTTGAATTCCGGTGGTACTGCAAAAACTCTTTATGTAACGCCAGATGATATGCGGTCGGATATAAAACTTGCGATAAAATTGCTTATGTTTCGCCAGCAGTGTGTCGCGCGTGATTCCCCGGGGGACGAAAACCGGATTCCAGTAATTAAATTTTGACCAGCTGGATATATCCATTGTACCGAATTTGTCTGCCTGCCTGTACTGTTCTGAACCGGGTATGGGCGTATTGATGGTCACAACCACATCATCGAGTTTCAACCGAGTCGCCAGTTTGATGGAATCGTCTATCGTCTCAGCCGTTTCCTTGGGGTGACCAACGATAAAAAAACCCTTGGTAAGAATGCCGATGCGCCGGCAAATGGTAATGACATCCTCGATAGCTTGCAGACTGATGTTCTTGCGGATGATCTTCAGTATCTCGGTATTGCCGCTCTCAATGCCAAATGAAATATGCCAGCATCCATTGTCATTCATGAATTGTAGCAGCTGTTCATCGACCGTGTTGACATGCGCCATGCAGGTCCAGGGAAAGCGCAGACCTTTGGCGCGGGTTAACGCAAACAGGTCATAAATGCGTTTTTTCTGAAGGGTAAAGGTGTCATCTACAAAGGCGATCTCTTTGACACCGTGATTGTTCATCAGAAATTCGATTTCGGCCGCAATATTCTCTGCGCTCCGGTATCGCACCTTCCTTCCGAAGGTGTTGTTGTCACAGAAAGTGCAAAGATGCGGGCAGCCGCGGGAAGTGATGATGTTGGCGACCGGGGATTTTTTATAATTGCAGGGCGGGGGTGTATACCGGGTCATGTCGGGAATCAGATCATAGGCCGGAAAGGGCAGCGCGTCAAGTTCGGCAAAATATTCACGTTTTGGATTGACGCTTATTTCATTTTCCTTTCTGAAGACCAAGCCTGGAATATGCCCCACCTCTTCCCTATCTTGAAAGGATCGCAGCAGGTCCAGAAGTGTTTGTTCACCTTCGTTGCGAACTGCATAGTCGAACGCGCCGAACTGCAGCGGATGTTGCGGCTGGCTGGAGACATGGGGGCCACCGATGATGACAATTGTTTTGGGCACCGCCGCCTTGACTTTTTCGGCCAATTTCAACGCGCGGTGAAAAGCCACGGTGGTGGCAGAGATTCCCAGTATATTGAAATGGTGCGACTGTATAAACCGGATAATTTTCTGGTTGTCGAAATCGAAGGCCTCGGCATCGACCACATCGGTCGCGTAACCATGCTTGCGAATATATGCGGCCAAATAGTAGATGCCAAGCGGTATTTGCCGGCCACCACTGGCACCGATGGCGGAACTGTAACGTTCAAATTTTGTAATGGGCGGGTAAACGAGTAATAATTTTGGGATTTCAGGTAGTTTCATTTCGACGATTGCAACCGATCACAAAAATTTGGCCGTATCAATCATGGCCGATACAGCTTTGCTTGCATGATCTAATTATAAAGCGAAAGCGTTGTTAGCTGCAAGGGTTATTGCGGATGACATAATCAGCTGAAGGGAGTGGGGCGGCAAAGTTAGCGCATCGAACAAATGCGCGATGCTGTTTGGATGATGCGCTTGAGTAGGAGCCATATTTTGGGGGGCTGTATTGTGTTTATTGCATTTTGTAAAACCCACGTCCTGAAACGTGGATTCAATGCTACATCACCTCGGTGTTTCAATTGCTCATGGTTTTTTCCAGGCACAACGATTTATTGATAAATGAATATTCTCTACCGAGCTCGGAAATGAAAAAGATAAAGTACCCAGCCTGGTTTAATTTGCTTATGGCATCGAGGGTCTTTCTTTTATCGACATTTTTAAATCGATGGTGAAACTCTACCAATATTTGATATGCGTTGATGCCGCACTCGATGATATCACCAATGACACTGTATCCCGCAGCTTCGATGTCGATTTTCAGAATATCGATATGGTTTTGGTTTAACATGCGCTGGATAGTTTTAACCGATGCACGGGCAGTTCGACGGCTTCTTCATCTAAGTTGCCTTCGTTCACCATCGTAAACATTTCTTTCGACTTTCCTTTTCTCGTTACCCTGGGAAATAGTTTCAGAGTGCCGTCATAGTCTGATAGTCCGTAGGGATAAAAATGAAATTTTACGGCAGTATTTTGGCTTTTCACCCATTCAACAGCGTTCGGCGTCGGGTCGAAGGCAAAAACACTCAAGCCGTATCGGCCAATCAAAGCTTGATCAAACGAAATGTCATCGCCAACGCCGAATGAATATACGATACTATCTGTTGAGATGCCAACCGGGCAAATGCACCAGTCGCCAAATAATTTTTTTTCGCAACGAAATTGAACGCGCGTCCACACATCTTCGCCGATGATCTGTTTTAGAAAACGTTTTGTTTTTCTGTATGCGGTAGTATTTTTCAGCATAGGTACTTGTTATCCATTACATTGACAGGTTTAAATCATCCCGGAGACAAATCGATGATTTCTTAAACTTTTAGAATTCTTTTTAACTTCTGTACATCAAATTGACACATAATTTCAAAAGAAAATTTCCTGTATCTATCGCATACTGGAATTTAGCGCGACATAAGAAATACAAAGGGAAGGAGGCGCGTTTTCTTGAGACGACCAATGAGGCTCTGACAGAAGCCGGGAGTAGCTGTTGAAAGTGGGCTGTGCAATAACTCGCTATTACTTGACCGGTTTGAAGATAGCGCTTAACTTGCCGGAAATGATCAATCGCTGTAGATAGTTGGCGGAAGTGCATGGGAATCGAACCCACCCGGGACGGTTTTAGCGCCCCACACCGGATTTGAAGTCCGGGAGCCCCACCAGTGAGCTGCGCACTTCCTTAAAATAAATCAGTAAGTTATTAATTCTATGTTTTCCAAAATACCTCCAAAACAGTTGACATTCTGATATAAGGATTCCATCCGATGGTCCCTCTTTTTCGAGTCTGTTTTTATATCAGAAAGGATAAGTCTCATGTCAATCAATTCCAACTGTCCTGAATGCAAGCGTACCTATAAGCTCTCCAAAAGAATTTGTCAATGCGGAAATAACCTCCAAAATAATCGACGCTTCCGAGTCCGAGTCAATAACTCAAAGGGCAAATGGAATTCCAGAATTGTTGATACCTTACCAATGGCCCGGAGCGTTGAAGCCAAGTTAAAACCCAGGCAATAGAAGGAGAGGTATCTAATATATGGTCAGCGCCGACCATCGATGTGGCTTTTAATAAGTTCATCAATTGGGCAGGACCAATAAGTCCAGATGGAAGGATGACCAACAACGGTGGGAGTTATATTTAAAAGTTGTGTTTAAAGGAAAAGGCGGTGTATCCACCGGTAGATTGTTAGCAGCAGTCAACCGGCCACACTAAAAAGGAAAGGATACACCACCCATGAACCAGGATAAT
>Ga0126326_1000128_pt1 | contig 39755 bp, 43 predicted proteins | sample InaspJWI67metaG_FD_94485 | JGI IMG/M metagenome (GOLD analysis project Ga0126326, IMG submission 94485) | Marine gutless worms symbiont microbial communities from Oahu, Hawaii - Inanidrilus sp. 1 OAHU.JWI-67 metaG | ecosystem: Host-associated > Annelida > Digestive system > Unclassified | place... | reverse complement strand
TATCAATTCTAACAAAACAATCATTAAAATGACGGAGCGAAGCGACCTCCACAAATCTTCAATCTTCAATTGCCATTGGCCCCTTTTTCCGAGCGCAGTCTCGGAAATAGGGTAGAGCCTACGCCTCGGAGAGATGCCGGATTGAAGGGGAATTTTTTTATTTATCCAGAATCTAATATCCAGTCCCGCCGCATGGCGGGACTCGCCTCAAGCAATCGCATATTCACGCTGCCAACCTGTCGTGAGCCTCGACGCCGAACGGCTCGTAGGTTTGAGGCGGAGCTTCGCATGCAATTATTAACTCAATAACCCATCTCCCATCCTTGCTTCTTCAGCAGAGGGATGGACCAGGATGGGTTTAATCTTGAAATATCGACTGCTATGGATATCCTGTTAAGTTCGATGGTGGCCGGCTTGCTGTTCGGTATGGTTCTTGCCATGGTGGCCCTGGGTCTGACGATCATCTTCGGGGTAATGGACATTGTCAATTTCGCCCACGGAGAATTCCTGATGATCGGCATGTATACCGGCCTGTTAACGGCCCAGGCCACCGGCCTGGACCCGCTGCTCACCTTGCCGGTTGCGGCCGCTGTGGGGTTTTTGCTGGGGATCCTATGTTATGCAGGATTTATCAAATATCTGCTGCGAGGCCCCATGATCGCTCAACTGCTGGGCACCTTCGGTCTGATGCTCTTTCTGCGCAACATGGCCTTACTTGTTTTCGGCTCTGAAGACCGCGCCCTGCACCACGGGCTGCTTGTTGACAAAAGCTTTGACATCGGTATGGGCGTAATCATTCCGGCGACAAAATTAGCCGCCGCCGGGCTTTCCGTGGTTTCCTTCTGGGGCGTCTGGCTGCTGATGAACCGGACCAGGATCGGAAAGGCACTGCGGGCCACGGCGCTAAATGCCCAGGGCGCACGCTATATGGGCATACCCACCGAGCGGATGAACGCCCTGGCCTGGGGAATCGGCGGGGGTACGGTTACCATCGCCGGAGCGCTGATCGTCAACTTCTGGTCGGTGAATCCATTTATAGGCTTGCTGTTTACAATGATTGCATTTGCGATCGTGGCCCTGGGAGGCTTCGGCAGTGTGCCCGGGGCTTTTTTTGCCGGACTGGTGGTCGGCATGATCACTGAAATTCCCGGCTTCTGGGATTTTCTGACCTACTCACTAAATTTGGACTGGATGGCGGATGTCCCAATGACCTCATTTAAATACATGTGGGTATACCTGGCTTATTTTGTCATCATGGTTCTCCGGCCCAGAGGGTTGTTTGGATGGAAACAATAAAGAATACCCTTGATTTTTCAGACTTTCCCCGGATCGACCTGATCATTGCCGGACTGGTGCTGGCCTTTCTGTTGTCTTTCCCGCTTTTTCCCCTTTCCTCTTTTGCCATGGCAACCATGATCCAGTTTTTCATTTTTTCGTTGTACGGCATGGGATGGAACACCATCGGCGGCTACGGCGGCCAGGTTGATCTGGGCAAAGCCCAATATGTGGGTATCGGCGCCTACACAACTGCCGTGATGCTGATACGCTGGGATATACCTTTCTGGGTATCCATGCCCATCGGCGTATGCCTGGCGGTGGGCTGGTCCTTTATCATCGGTTATCCTTTGTTCCGGCTCAAGGGGCATTACTTTGCCATCGCAACGATTGCCACCTCTCTGGTGCTGAAAGATATCTTTGAGGTGTGGGATTTCGTAGGTGCTGCCAGGGGATTGGAAATTTCTCCGATCAAATACCATCCACCGGATTTTTGGCGCCTGATCTTCAAGGAAGATATCTACTACTACTATGTGATCCTGGGATTTTTTCTTATCGGCATTCTCTATATCAACTGGTTCCGCAAATCGCGCCTTGGATTTCAATTGCGGTGCATCAAAGACAATGAAGACGTTGCCCGATCACTGGGCGTCAACGTTCGCTGGGCCAAGGTCAAGACCTATGCCATTGCCACGGCGTTTGTCAGTGTCGTGGGGTCCTTTCATGCCTGTTACATCAAGAATATCGAACCGGAAGACACCATGAGTCTCAGTATCTCCATTCTGATCGCACTCATGGCCATGCTCGGGGGCGCCGGCTCTTTGTGGGGGCCGATCATCGGCGCCGGTGTTCTGATTCCGATGAAGAGCTATCTGAAAGAGTGGCTGGGCGCAACTGCCGGGCTGGTCGGCATCGACCTGATCATCTATGCCATAATAATCATGCTCATATCGGCGTTCGAACCCCGCGGTATCTGGGGTATCGTCGAAAAAATACGGCGGAGGAAACGTATCTGATGGCACTGCTGGAGGCACAGGCCGTAACCAAGGATTTCGGCGGGTTGCGGGCCAATGATGAGATTTCTTTTTACCTCGAAAAAGACGAACTTCTGGGACTGATCGGTCCCAACGGCGCCGGCAAGACCACCCTTTTCAATTGTATATCCGGTCTTTATCCGGTGACCGCTGGGCGGATTATTTTTGATGGTGAAAATGTCACGTCAATGAAGGCCCATGAAATTGCCAGGCGCGGCATGGCCCGGACTTTTCAAATATATGTGGCATCGGGCGACTTGACCGTGGAGGAAAACGTGATGGTCGGCTGTTTCATGCGAACCCGCTCCCAGTCGCAGGCCAAATCCCGGGCCGGAGAAATATTGACCTATCTGAAGTTAGATGATTTGTCCGGATACCAGGTCAGTGAACTGCCGGTAGCGGCCCAAAAACGCGTAACCATGGCAACGGCTCTCGGTTCGGATCCCAAACTGCTTTTGCTGGACGAAGTCGCTGCCGGTTTGAATCCGAGCGAAATCGAGGAAATTATGGCCAGCATCAAAAATATCCACCGCGACCTTGGCGTGGCGGTGATGCTGATCGAGCATGTGATGGAACTGGTGATGAAAGTCAGCGACCGGGTGATTGTAATCGATTACGGCAAAAAAATAGCAGACGGCAATCCGGCCGACATTGCCAGGGACCCCCAGGTTGTCAAAGCCTATCTGGGCGAACGCTATGTCAAGGAACATGCAAAGGAGCTGGCATGAGCGAACCTGTTTTATTGGTCGAAGATATCAACGTTCGCTATTCCGGGCTGCCGGTACTGCAAGGCATCTCGATCAACGTGGATGCCGGAGAAACGGTCTGCGTGGTGGGATCAAACGGTGCCGGTAAATCGACGCTGCTTAAAGCGATCATGGGCACACAGCCTGCTTTTGAAGGGCGTATAATATTTATGGGTCGGGCAATTGAGCGGCTGCGGACCGAAGAAATCGTCCGGCTGGGCATCGTCTATGTACCGGAAGAAAAAATGCTTTTCAAACCGTTGTCCGTGGAAGAGAACATTCGCCTGGGGGCTTATATTTTGAACGACAATGACAAGATCCAGAAAAACTTGGATTTTGTATTCACTCTTTTTCCCGGCCTGCGCGAAAGACGCGGGCAGCCGGCATCCACTCTTTCCGGCGGAGAGCAGCAGATGGTCGCCATCGGACGCGGCCTGATGTCCAGACCGAAGCTGCTCATGCTGGATGAACCTTCCCTGGGCTTGGCGCCGATGCTGGTCGATGAAGTGCTCGACACGGTTCGCCGGTTGAAACTGGAAGGAATCAGTATCTTGCTGGTGGAGCAGAACGTCCGCGAAGCGTTGGATCTGGCCGACCGCGGCTATGTCTTGCAAACCGGCCGAATCGTGGACGAGGGAACGGGTAAAGCACTGCTGGAGAGTGACCGCTTCAGGAAAGCTTTTCTGGGAATTTAAGACGGGCAGCAAATCCATCTGCCGCGCCGTTTTCTATTTTAATAATTTCGATAATCTTAAAGCAGAATGATGGATACTGCCATTCAAAGACCAGATTATTTATTAAAAACCGCCCGGCGTTCTTTATCTTTTGAAAGTCTGCTGCCGATACCATCCCGTCGATCGAATCCGGACCTGCGATCCTTACCGCTTCGTCTCTCCGGCAGGTGATCTAAATACGAATATTGCCGCCTTTCTATGGAAAGCCGTCTACCGCCGTTATCGCTGCTGATCGGTGTCATGCAAAACCTTCCCCAACAGTTTTGCTGTCAATTGCATTAAAGCCAGGCAGATAATCGAGTCTTTCTTTCACTTGACATCTTTTACTGTGAAATTCTGCAAAAGAAACCTGTCGAAGACGCCCCATTGGTTAATGAACCATAGCGTTCTTTCATTTTGGTGCCTGAAATTAAATCAGGTCCTTTTTGATAGCATTCCTTGCACTTGGCAATAAACTTTTTCGGCTCGGGTTCATATAAAACACCGCCCTGAAGCCCGAAACCGCCAGCCGTGCGACAAATCTTGATTTCGACCTCGCCGCCACAATCGCGGCATATACCTCGCGACCGGATGGGTGATGTGCTGGAGTGACCGGCGAATAATTTGTTTAACGTATCTAATCGAAGCAGCATCGGGGGCCTCCATTTTCCGTTTTTTTAAAGATAGAATTTTTAAATTTGATTGACCTAATTTGTGGATAGGGATAGCTATCCGATCAAAGATCAGACGAACAGGTTCAGGTGCGATGCCGCTCCGCATAGGATATTTGATCAGGAGAGAGATGATTGAAAGAGTAAGAACAGATCCTATAATTTTGACAACTATCACAGAAGCAGCCAAAGTCAAGTGAAATTGCGCCTTCAGGATTCTTAAAATAATGACTGCCGTTTCATCCGGTTAATTTGTTTCTGAAGCGGGCGATCTTTTCCTCCAGACGCCACAGGGCACTGCGGGCCTCCCACAGGCAGACCGCTTGAAACTGGACCCGATCCCCGGGCACCATTTGGCCCGGCAGGTGCATATCGGCCGAAATAACGGTGGCAATTTTGCGATAGCCCCCGCTGATCGTCTCGCCCAGAATAATGATCGGTTGACCGTCCCCTGGAACCTGGATCGCCCCCGGGATGATCCCTTCGGAAATGATGGATTCGGGCACTCCCTCTTTCGTCTCCACCGCCGGTCCGTGAAGCCGGATGCCGGTTCGATCCGATTGGGGGGAAACGGTGAAAACCGACTGTAAGAATAGTTCCAACCCCGATTGGCTGAACTGATCATCCTGGGGGCCGAGCAGAACTCGCAGGCACCAGTCGTTGCTATATGCAGGCGTATCATTCAGGTCAAAATGCCGACCGGCCGCTTTCAAGTGGAGTTCGGGCGATTTACCATAAAGCACGTCCCCGGCGATTAGCGGCCCCCCACCCAACCCGCCGAATCCGGAGCCCAGGTTGGTTGATTTACTGCCCATGACCGAGGGCACGTCGATTCCGCCACCGATGGCCAGATACGCCCGACAGCCGTATACAACGGTTTTGCAGGACAGCAGGTCGCCCGGCTTTAAACGCCAGGAACGCCACATTTGAATCGCAGTGCCGTTGATGCAGGGGGTCAGGTCTGCACCGGTAATGGCGATGGTGACGTCGGTCAGGGCCCCCAGTTCCGGTCCCATCATGGTGATCTCAAGGCAGGCTTCATCTTCAAGATTGTCCACCAGCATGTTGGCGACTCTCAAAGCCAGGGAGTCCAAGGCCCCGCTGGGTGCAACGCCGTAGCGGCCATACCCGAACCGTCCGCGATCCTGGACGGTGGTCAACATACCGGGGGAAATCACTTTGACGGTTTTTTTGCCTTCCAACCGGAAAACTCCTCTGCTTTGATGGGATAAAAGGTCACCAGGTCGCCTGATTGCAATAGCGAAGGCGGCTTTTGATCGGGATCGAACAATTTCAGCGGCGTACGCCCGATGATTTGCCATCCCCCGGGGCTTTCAGACGGATAAATACCGCTCTGCTTTTGAGCGATGCCGACCGAACCCTGGGGAATGCGCACACGGGGGGTGTCTCTGCGGGGTGTGACAAGCTCATCCGGCAGTTCGCCCATATAAGGATAACCGGGTGTAAATCCGATCATGTACACCTGATAGGTCACCGCACAATGGCGGTGAATCACTTCTTGCTGCGGGATATCATGGTAACTCGCCACCCATTCCAGATCCGGTCCGAATTCACCGCCGTAAACCACCGGCACTTTCAACTCGTTGGGCGCGGGTGCCTCAAATTGATCAATGCGGCTAAACACACCCGCTATCTTCACTTTCAACGCCGGCAGGGCTATTTTCAACGGATCATAGATCACCATCAAAGACCGGTAGCCGGGCAGCAGTTCCGTGACAGCCGCTACCTGCGCGTGTTCGAGCCCGAAACAAAGTTTTCGGACCCGCCGGTTCACATCCCGACTGACGTCATCTCCCAACTCGACCAGCAGCGAGCGGTCTCCCATGATGCGATAATGGGGACTGTCATAGATCATGTAAGCTTGCTCCTTCGGGACTGAAAGAGAAAGTGGCTACAGAAATTCCCCGGCTGGTTTGATTGCGACACCGTCATCCGTCAGCTTTTGCCTGATTTTTCTTACCAACTTCAAGGCTGAAGGATTATCCCCGTGCACACAGACGGTATCTCCGGATAGCTGAAGCTGGCTGCCGTCGGCGCATTCGACCTTGCCCTCGGTGGCCATTTTCAGTACCCGCTGGGCTGCCAGGTCGTGGTCGTGAATCACCGCACCGGGCTCTTTACGCGATACCAGGCTGCCGTCGGGATTATAGGCCCGGTCCGCAAAAAATTCAAAGGCAATGCGTATCCCGTGGCGATCGCCGATGGCTTCTAATTCACTGCGATCAGATCCGCCGAGCACAAAAAGGATGAGATCCCGGTTCAGATCGGCCAGGGCTGCGGCTACCGTATCCCAGATCGCCGTGTCTTGAACCGCCATGTTATACAGTGCCCCATGCGGCTTGACATGTTGCAGCTTCACCCCTTCGGCCACCGCAAATGCCTGGATGGCTCCGACCTGGTAAGTCACGTAATCTTTAATTTCCGCAGGGGATACGTCCATATAACGACGACCGAAACCGACCAGGTCCGGCAGACCCGGGTGAGCCCCCACGGCAACACCGTTGTCCCGGGCCAGAGCAATGGTGCGGCGCATAACAGCCGGATCGCCGGCATGGAAGCCGCAGGCGATATTGGCGGAACTGATCAGCGGGATGACCTCTTCATCAAGGCCGAGCTTGTAGTTCCCAAAACTCTCACCGACATCCGAATTGAGATCAATATTGGATTTCTGCATAATCGCTCACCTTTCCAAGATAATTAACATGGAATTAGTTTTACCATAAACTGCACAAGAAAGGGAATGGGTATATCCCATTCCCTTGCGGTAATTCGGAAGATATTGATGAATGAGGAGTTAGCGTTTGGAGAATTGAAAGCGCGCCCGGGCACCACGCTGTCCGTATTTTTTTCTTTCCTTGACTCTCGGATCGCGCTTGACAAATCCTGCCTTTTTCAGTGGCGTTCTGAGGTCGGAATCCGCCTGGATCAATGCTTTGGTAATCCCGTGCCGGATAGCCCCGGCCTGACCCATAATACCGCCCCCGATCACCCGCACTCTGACGTCATATGAGCCGAGTGTATTGGTGAGTGCCAGCGGCTGCAGCATCAAGGTTTTGGCCGATTCAATCGTAAAATAGTTCTCCATCTTACGATTGTTGATGGAAACCTGGCCGCTGCCAGGTGCCAACCAGGTCCTGGCGATCGCCGACTTCCTTTTTCCTGTCGCGTAATAGACGTTTTCCTGTGCCATATAATTCCTCGTTTCTTTCATACCGGCTCAAGTCATTTGAGCCGGTTCACATTGCTGAATGAATTCTATTGCAGTCGCTGCCCGATCTATACACTCAGGACTTCGGGCTGCTGGGCGCTGTGCGGATGTTCACCACCAGGATAGACTTTCAGTTTTTTGAAGAGCTTTCTGCCTAGCCTGTTTTTAGGAAGCATACCCTTGACGGCGAAACGCACAAGATCTTCCGGTCTTTTTTCAAGCAGCTTCCTGGCCGTAATAGATTTGAGCCCTCCGATATAACCGCTATGGCGATAATAGTGCTTTTGATCCCATTTTCGACCGGTAAGGTTCACCTTTTCGGCGTTGATGACGATGACCCAGTCACCGGTATCGACGTGCGGTGTGAAAAGCGGATTGTGCTTGCCTCTAAGGCGGGATGCAACTTCAGAGGCGAGTCGGCCGAGAACGGCCCCCTCAGCGTCGACCACCCACCATTTGCCCCGGTTGTCGGAGTTTTTTGCACTGTAGGTATATTTTCTCACGGTTCCCACTCCTGTTTTAAAGAATCGCCCTTTTTAAAAAAAAATTCCATCACTGTCAAGCATAAATTTAATAAAAAAGTATGGACAAGCCCTGAAATTACATGCTATGTGAATGCACTTTAAATCTCAAAGAAAGGAGGTGATCGGTTGGGCAGCGTCGTAAAAAAGCGAAGAAAGAAAATGAGAAAGCATAAACATCGAAAACTGTTGGCCAAAACACGCCATCAGAGAAGAAAGGGCAAATAATGGACCCCGCACCTGTTATCTTTTCTGGGCAATAAAAAGCACCGGGCTTTGCAAAGAAGCAGCGGTGCTTTTTTTATCTTCCTACCGCGTTTTCGCGCTATTCAGTATACCCTTTCAAATACTTCAAAAATTCCGAATCGGTCGAAAGTACCAGTGTGTTCTTCTTGTCCAAAGCCTCACCGTATATTTCCAGCGTCTTGATAAAAGAGTAGAATTCAGGATCAATGCCATAAGCCTGTGCGTACAACTTGGTGGCTTCAGCATCCGCTTTACCCTTTATTTCCTGGGCCTTACGGTAGGCTTCCGATGTAATCAATTTAAGATCGCGTTCTTTGTCACCCAGAATCTTGCGGGCTTCGCCTTGACCTTCCGAGCGGAACTTCTCGGCTATCTGCTGGCGTTCGGCGATCATACGTTGATATACGGAATTTCGTACCTGTTCAACATAGTTAATCCGTTTTATCTTCACGTCCACCAGTTCGATACCGAACTGCGCCAGTTTGGGCTGGGCCTGATCCATGATGCTCTGTGTAATTATTTCGCGTCCGACTGTGATCATATAGCTGGTACCCCGGTCCTGCTCGACATCCTCCTCTCCAATTTCGCCCAATTCCATCTCACGATTGCTTTTGCGGACGGCTTCAATCAATCCGTGCGAGGTAATGGCATTTCTCACGGCCGGATCGATGATGTCGTTGAGCTTGCTGATGGCGTTGAAGGGGTTGTTGACCGTCTGAAAAAACTTGACCGCATCGACAATTTTCCATCTGGCAAACGTATCGACCCAGATAAAGGTTTTGTCCAGAGTTGGAATCTGGCCCGGATCACCATCCCAATCCAGCAGGTTCTTGTGGAAGAAGTTCGCCTTCTGAATGAACGGGATCTTGAATTTGAGTCCCGGGGATGTCTTGGGATCACCGACAATTCGCCCGAACTGGGTGATGACCACCTGTTCGGTTTCATCGACAATATAGGCCGCACTGTAAACGATGATAGCCAAGCCAATTACGATAATTATTAGTAAGCCTTTAATTTTCATTTTGCGTTACCGTTTCTTTGCTCAGATTTAACAAAGGTAGCAAGTTTTGCTGATCCGAATCGACGATATATTTCTCACCGAGCTTCGGAAAAAGCTCCCGCACGGTCTCGAGGTAGAGCCTGCGTTTGGTGACATCTTTGGCTTTTGCATATTCCTGATAGAGGGCGCTAAACCGGGCCGCATCACCCTTGGCCCGGTTGACGCGGTCCAGGGCATATCCTTCAGCGGCTTTGATGGTTCTTTCAGCCTCGCCCCGCGCCGCCGGAATGGCCTTATTGTAGTCTTCTTTGGCCTGATAGATCGTCTGTTCTTTTTCCTGAACGGACTGGTTCACCTCGTTGAAGGACGGTTGCACCTTACCGGGCACATTGGTCTTTTTCATTTCTACCGTAACAATATGAATACCGGATTCGGCCAGGTCCAGCTCTCGCTGCAGCAGTCCCTTGGCTTCTACCGCTATTTCATCCCTTTTGCTGATTACCTCCGTGATACTCCGGTCGCCGACCACCAGCCGCATGGTAGCCTCGGACATATCGATGAGCAGCCGCCGTACATCGCGGACTTTAAACAGATGGTTATACGGATCCTTCACCCGGTATTGTACAATCCAGGGGACAAGGGCCACATTCAAGTCCCCGGTGAGCATCAGGGAGACACTGGAGCTCTCACCGGATACAAACCGTGAACGCTGGGGCGCCCGAGCGGAAGTGAAACCGAATTCTTCGGTCTGCACCCGCTTGACATTGACTTTGGTTACCTGTTCAATCCCCAACGGCAGTTTGAAATTCAAACCCGGTTGGGTTGTCCGGACATAGCGGCCGAACCGCTGAACAATTCCGACTTCATCCTGTTTGACGGTGTAAATCGAGGTATAAGCTGCTACAACGATAAGTGCTAGAATAATAACAATCGGGCCGCCCGGTATCTTGGCATTTTTAAATTTTTTTACGATTTCGTCCATTTGGGGGGGAACACCGCCGCCGCCCATTTTATGTTGTTGCTCTTTTAGTTTATCCCAATCCCAGCTCATTGCTCTATCCTAATAAAGTGTTTACGACCTTTAAATACGGCTTTTAATTGAATCCCTCTTTTCTGGGAAAAGCGTGGTAGAAGCCATTTGTCACAGGGTCAAAACCCTGATCACTCAATACACATTTTGTTGCTATTACTATATAGACATATCCTGCCAAGTCAAGTAAAAAGCGTTCCGCAAAAAAGCCATGTAAAAGATAGTCCAATGCCGTATTATTAAATACGAAAGAATGTTGCATCCATTGTACGAGAAGGATATATAGATAGTCCTATGGACAACGAAAGAAAAAAATCACAGCAGGCCGTGCCGATCGGCAAAATTATCAAGCAAATATTAAAATCCCAACGTCGGGAAAAGGATGTCGGTCTGGCCCAGGTTTGGGGTCTGTGGGAAAGGGCGGTGGGAGAGATAATCGCGGGAAATGCGCGGCCGGCAGCCTTCAAAGGCAAAATCCTGCTGGTTCACGTGAACAGCTCTCCCTGGCTGCATCAGCTTCAGTTTTTAAAAAAGGACATCATAGAGAAAATAAACCGGGCCCTGGGTGAGGAACTGGTTGATGAAATAAAATTTAAAATCGGACCTGTTCAATGAATGATCCCTTCAACACGGACGCTTTGACAACAGATACTTTTTTTAACGGTCGTATCCGGATCAACCAGCAGCGCTGTGGCTATCGGTTTTCGATTGACCCAGTTATACTGGCCCATCATGTATATCCCCGTTCGCATGATGCCGTCCTTGATCTGGGAACAGGCTGTGGTGTTATCCCCTTGATCCTGGCTTTTCGCAACCCACATATCAAGTTGTTCGGCGTCGAAATACAGCCAGACTTGGCAAAAATTGCTCAAGCCAACATTGATGCCAATCGTTTTCAGGATCGCATTAGCATCTATTGCATGGACATGAAAATCCTCGGTTGTGACGTCATCGCCAAACCGGTAGACATTATCGTGTCGAACCCGCCCTATCGCAAAACCGATGCCGGCCGGATAAATCCAAACACGCAACGGGCGGTTGCCAGGCACGAAATCCAGATCACGCTTGAGGATGTCATCGACTGCGCACGACGGATGCTGCGCACCGGCGGAAAGTTTAGCACGATATATACGGCCGAACGTTTGACCGCTATCATTTACCTTATGCGCTCAGCCGGAATAGAGCCAAAATATTACCGCATGATCCACTCGGGCTGGAATAGCGCGGCAAAACTTGTTTTGCTGGAAGGGGTCAAAGGCGGGCGTCCGGGATCCAGGATTGCCCCACCGCTGATCGTCTACAATGAAGCCGGAACCTACACACCGGAAATCGAAAAGATGTTTCAGGTTTAGGGCTCCTGAAATTAGATCTTTAAGATATTATATTTAAGATTCGGGTTGAAGAAGATTATTGACAGATATTACTAAAAATTATATTGAGGCTTTTCGCATAGGTTGACAAAGGGTGCTGGACAGGTTGCCGAGTGGCTCAGGGCCCGGTGCTTGGGAAACGGTATTCTGTAAATGTCGGATCGTGGATTCGAATCCCATGCTGCATAAGGTTTAACAGGATTTAATTATATTGATTGCGTTTTTATAATCAGTCGATAAGTGACCGATATTTAACCCATCAGGAAGGGTGGCTGAGCGGTTGAAAGCGGCGGCCTCGAAAGCCGTTGAACTCGTTTCGGGTTCCCAGGGTTCGAATCCCTGCCCTTCCGCCAAACTCCAAAAAATGGAAAAATATAACAACTTTGCGATTATGGGGCAGCGGCTCAAACCCTCCCGCTTTCCCCAAGGTCTATAAGTCATCTTGATTAGCCCTCTAATATGAACGGAGAGATGTCCGAGCTGGCTGAAGGAGCACGACTGGAAATCGTGTGTGCTGTCAAAAGCGGCACCGAGGGTTCGAATCCCTCTCTCTCCGCCATATGAAGAATATCAGATCCGATCGCCCTTCTCTCCGGCTCTCTCAGGGAGTTTTTCTATGTCCTATCTGGTGCTTGCACGAAAATACCGCCCACAGATATTCGAGCGCGTCATTGATCAGGATCACGTGACCCGCACGCTGACCAATGCGATTGCATCGGATCGTGTGGCGCATGCCATCCTGTTCACTGGGCCGCGGGGTACCGGCAAGACAACGGTTGCCCGCATTCTGGCCAAAGCTCTCAATTGTGCCGACGGCCCGACGGCTGTGCCGTGCAATACCTGTCGTTCCTGCACCGAAATCACCTCCGGCAATGCCGTTGACGTCTTTGAAATAGACGGCGCATCGAATAACAGCGTCGATCAAGTCAGAGATCTGCGCGATAATGTACGCTATATGCCGGCTCACAGCCTGCACAAAATATACATCATCGATGAAGTCCACATGCTCAGCACACCCGCCTTCAATGCGCTGCTGAAAACATTGGAAGAGCCGCCCGGTCATGTAATATTTATTTTTGCAACCACCGAACCGCACAAAATTCCGATCACCATTCTTTCCCGGTGTCAACGCCATGATTTCAAACGTATCAAGCTCGAATCGATCACGCAGTATATGCAGTCGCTTTGCAGTAAAGAAGGATTCGAGATCTCATCTGAAAGCCTGGCGGTTATGGCCCGCGAGGCGGAGGGCAGCATGCGGGATGCTCTCAGTCTTTTGGATCAGGTCATGACCTGTTCCGAAGACGCCGCGACCGATGAACTGGTAATGGATTTGCTCGGGGTGATCGACCGCCAAGTATTTTTTGACTTGTCGGCTGCGGTAATCGGGGGCGAAATTCCCGAAATTCTCGAAATTATAGATAGCGTCTATGATCGCGGGCATGACATGAAGCGCCTGTATTCGACGCTCGTGGAACATTTCCGCAATCTGCTGATTGTAAAATTGGGAATGAAAGTCTCGCAGCTCGTTGATCTGCCGGCCAACGAGATTCAGCGTATGCAACAACAGGTAAAAGACGTTTCCGCAGCATATTTGAACCAGATTTTTGATCTTCTCTTCAAGCAGGAACCAACCGTAAAGTTTTCGATGCAATCGAAACTTGCTCTGGAAGTGGTGTTTTTCAAACTGCTTCAGTTGAAACCGGCGCTGCCGATCGAGGAACTCATTGATAAGCTTGACCGGCTGCGAAGCGACATCGCCCACAGTCCCGTCACCGCTGATAAGGGGCGCAACGAAAGTGCCGCCCGAATACAGACCGAAAAACCCGCCGCTGAGAGCACTACAACAATCCAGCGCCCAGCCATGCCGGCTCTGCGAACAGGCTCCGAGGGCGATCGCACCACCGCTGTCCCGACCGCTGAAATGGATCTGGACGCGGCCTGGCATAACATTCAGGCGACCATCTCCGTGACCAATCCGTCACTGGCTGCCAATCTGAGCAAATGCAGGCTGAAGCAGCTGGATGCCAATCGTTTGCAAATCGAAGTCATTGGAAACGGTTTCAACCTGAGCATGATCCAGCGCCCTAAACACCTTGATATTATAAAAAGAGTATGCAGCGACCACTTCTCGAAAGAGATGCATATTACCATAGCCGGTAAAAGTGAACCGGAACTTGACAATCGTAAAAAAAAAAATAACGATAACCGTCTGAAAAACGAAGCCTTGAATCACCCGCTGGTGGCCGAGGCTTTGGATATTTTCGATGGAAAAGTGGTTGGTGTCAAAATTCTAAAGGAGGATGATTCATGAAAGGCATGGGAAACATGATGAAGCAGGCCCAAAAGCTTCAATCCAAAATGCTCCGTTTGCAGGAAGAGCTTGCGGAAAAAACCGTAGAAGCCAGCGCCGGCGGCGGCATGGTAAAAGCGGTCGCCAACGGCAAACAACAGATTGTATCTGTCCAGATTGAAAAAGAAGTCGTTGACCCCGATGACGTGGAGATGCTTCAAGACCTGGTGCTTGCCGCTGTAAATGACGCCCTGGCGCGATCCCAGGAGATGGTCAGCGCCGAAATGGGAAAACTGACCGGCGGATTGAATATCCCGGGACTCACATAATAAGGTGATGCAGGGTCCAGGATACAGGATGCGAGATCTTAAATCGATCGTAAACCTCCCAACGGGCAAACGGGCATTACGGGCTCAAACGGCTCAATGGACAGGATGCAAGATACAGGATGCCGGATACCGGATACTAGATATGGGAACTTCATTCGACCAGTCAATTATCCAACGGGCAAACCGGCAAACGGGCTTAATCCCGCAGAGCGGGACTGTACACCTATCTATAGAATAAAGGTGCCCAGCCGGCCAACAACATCAACGGGCGCAACGGGTTAAACGGGCTAAACCGGCTCAACCGGCTCAACGGGCTCAACCAGTTCAATCGGTTAGATGACCGATTCGGATCTTACCGGTGATCGATAGGTCTGCAAACTCTCAACAAGTAATAGTCGAGCAATGCATTATTATCCCACTTACATTCGCAACGTTATCAGAAACATATCGAAGCTGCCCGGTATTGGGGAGAAGACAGCCGAGCGTTTGACGATGCATATTCTGCGTGCTCCGCGCAACGAAGCGGAACATTTGGCCCGCAGCATACTGGAGCTTAAAGAAAAAATCCAACTTTGCCGGCGCTGTTTCGGAATGAGTGACGGTGAGGTCTGCAGCATCTGCCGCAATCCGGGAAGAGACGACCGTCTGCTGTGCGTTGTGGAGCAACCGGCGGACATGGTGTCTTTGGAAAAATCGGGCGCATTTTCCGGCTTGTATCTCATTTTAGGCGGCACCCTCTCCCCGATGAACGGTATCGGACCGGGTGACATCCGCATCAAGGAACTGCTGGCCAGGATCGAAACAGGTAAAATCGAAGAGGTGGTTCTGGCTACCAGTACAACAGTGGAGGGTGAATCCACGGCGGCTTATATCGCCGACCGACTCGAGGATTATGCGGTAAAAGTGACCCGGATTGCCTCGGGCGTTCCGATCGGAGGGGATTTGAAATATGTCGATCAGATTACTCTGAAACGTGCTATGGAAAGCCGTCATGCTCTCAAGTAAAACCACCGACAAAATTTTTGAATGCCGTAAATGCGGCGATTGCTGCAGAGGCTATGGTGGAACGTGTTTAACCGACAGGGATATTGAAACCATTGCTGAATATGTGCAAAAAGACCCCGATGGTTTCAGGGCGGACTACTGTCGTACGTTGGGCAGCAGGACCTTCCTCACTCAGCAGGATAACGGTTACTGCATTTTCTGGGACCGGGATTACGCGTGTACTATTCACCCGGTTAAGCCGCGAATGTGCCGCCAATGGCCCTATATCGAAAGCGTGCTGATTGATGTAGATAACTGGCGCATCATGGCCTCGATGTGCCCCGGTATCCGGACGGATGTTCCGAACCATCGCATCATCGAAAAAGTGGGTAAGGCATTGCAGAATGACTCCACTATTTGATCTTCCAGTGCCGGATGTCCTCCACCTTATAAACGTTTCGATCCGCCTGATCGGATAGTATTTTTGAGAGAATGCATTTATCTTCCAGAGTCCCGAGTCCTTCTTCCAGCGCTTCTTGGGTGCCGTTCCAGACTTCAGCCAGGTGTTTGGTGGTTATGGCATTGCCTGCATCGGCGAGCCCGCAGCACAGAAGGTATACGGAGATCGTCTCAACCGAAAGACCGATTTTGAAAATCATCTGATTCATTAGGGGACCATTGTCATGGTGGTGGTGATGCACGGTGCTCTCCTTAGTCTTTTGAAAAATATTGCGGCAAATCTGACTTTTATAGATTTCGTCAATGTTTAAGTGTCTGAAATGAAAAAAAGATTTAACTATACGCCTAGAACCCAACCCGAAAAACCGGTAAGAATAGCCACAAAGGCGCCAAGACACGAAGAATGAATATTCATTATATTTCAATTTCGTGTCTTTGTGCCTTGGTGGCGAAAGTATTTTATTAGATGAATCCTTCGCAAACACGATGAGATTTCAAAAGTCAGGGCCTAAAACATAACGAATTCGACCTCTCGCGAATTGATTAATTATAACTCCCTGACACTCAAAATCAACAGCCGGGAATGAATGTCTGCAATGATCGGCATATTCGATTCGGGAATCGGCGGCCTGACGCTTGTACGGGCCTTGAAACAGCGACTTGTCGATTATGATATAGTATACTTTGGTGACACCGCCCGTTCTCCTTACGGGACGAAGAGCCCCCAGAGGGTGAATACCTGTGCTCTGGAGGGCACTGAATTTCTCCTGAACCAAGGCGCCGGAGTTATCGTTGTTGCCTGCAACACCGCATCATCTGTGGCAATCCAACCGATAATGCAAAGAAGCCGTGTTCCGGTAATAGAGTCCATAACGCCTGCGGCAGCGATGGCCGTTGAATCTTCAGCGAATTTGCGGATCGGCGTCATCGGCACCCCGACGACCGTTGCCAGCGGCGAATATGAGAAAAAGATACAGGCGCTTGGAGCGCAAATAAAGGTGATCTCGGCCGCATGCCCCCTGCTGGTCCCGCTTGTAGAAGAACGGTGGCTGAAGAAGCCGGAGACGAATCGGATCGTAAAAAAATATCTTCACCCCTTGAAGGTCAGACAGATCGACACTTTGATTCTGGGGTGCACGCACTATTCGTTGTTGAAGAAAACTATTCAGATGAAAATCGGCCGACGGGTAAAAATCATCGATTCTGTCGCCGCGGTAGCCGAAAACCTCAAGGATTATCTTCAAGCCCATGGGCAGGTCGCGGCCTCCCTGTCGAAAGACGGCCGGATGCGCTTATTCGTATCGGATCTGACGGATCAGATCGAAAATTCGGCCAAAATGATACTCAGGAGAAATGTCCGTCTTGAAGCAGTCGGGGATTAGTGAGGCGCACGATTGATCAAATCCGCAAATATGCATGGCCGGAAATTCAAGCATTCAGGGCTCTTCAGGTTTGCTTGCATAGATAATGCGGATATCTCTTTTGGGATACGGAATTTCTATTTCTTTTCTGTCAAAAGCCTCTTTCACGCCGTCGGTTATATATGAAATCGTATTCATCCGCTCGCGCGCATCTTCGATCCACACCCGCAGTTGAAGATCCACTGAAGACTCACCGAAGTTTCTGACCACCACTTTCGGCGGCGGGTCTGTGGATATCCAGCCGGCCGATCGTGCAACTTCCAGGATCGCCTCTTTGGCCTTTTTGATATCTGCGTCATAGGCGATACCGATATCAATGCGGACCCTGATCTTGGAAGTAATGATGGTGTAGTTGACGATATCGCGCAGCATGATCTCATTGTTGGGGATGATAATGACGATATTATCGGTGGTTCGTATTTTGGTGGCCCGCAAGCCGATGTCGATCACATCGCCCCAGGTTGCAGTGCCGGCGGGAGTATTCCATACTTCGATGCGGTCACCGACCTCGAACGGACGATCAACGATCAGCAGAATCCCGGCGATAATGTTTGACAATGTATCTTTGGCGGCAAAACCGACAGCCACCCCGGCGATACCGGCGCCGGCTATAAACGGCATGACGTTGACGCCCAGAGTGTCAAGGGCCAGGATAATGGCCAGGGCGTATATCGCGGCGCCTGAAAATCTTTTAACAGATCGAATACGATATCATCCAGCTTGGTATCGTCCCGATTGACCAGGCGTTTTTCCGCGAACCTGAGAAAGATCAGCAATAAATTCGTCACGGGTACGGCAAACAGCACGATAAAGATGGCTGTGTAAATTCGTTCAATCAGCACGATTCCGGACATCCGGATGAGATAAGTACCTGTGGCCAGCAACAGCGCGTAGTAGAGGGCTTTGCGAATTACTTGAAAAAATCGGGCATTGCTCCGGAAGAATTCAACCGGTGCGGTTCGCTTTTCAAATGAAGCCAGAATCTTTTTTAAAATTAGCCAGGCGATAAAAGCAACCACCAGGGCAACAGCCACCTTTAGCGCCAGCGTGAAATAAATATTGGCACCACCCAAATGATTTATGAATTTTTCATAGGATGCCAACCAGGCATTCATTGTGCGGCCTATTACTTCACTTTTGAGAAAAATCGGGATTTAATAAACTCACGATTCAAGCGGGCGATGTTGGTAATGTTGATCTCCTTGGGGCACTCGGCTTCGCACTCTTTTTCATTGGTACAATTGCCAAATCCCAATCGGTCCATTTCGCGTACCATACTTGTCGCCCGCCGGGCCGCTTCGGGCCTGCCCTGGGGCAGCAAGGCCAGATGGGAGACCTTAGCCCCCACAAACAGCATAGCCGCCGCATTGGGACAGGCGGCCACACAAGCGCCGCAGCCGATACAGGCGGTGGCATCCATGGCAAGCTCGGCAGTTTCCTGCGGTATCAGTATGGCGTTGCCGTCCGGCGCTCCGCCGGTATTGGCTGTGATGTATCCACCGGCTTGAATAAGCTCGTCAAGGGCACTGCGATCGACGACCAGATCTTTGATAATTGAATAAGCCCTTGCCCGCCACGGTTCGATGACGATCGTATCACCATTGGCAAAATGGCGCATATGCAACTGACATAGGGTCGTTCCTTTTTTCGAACCGTGCGCACGGCCATTGACGACTGCACCGCACATGCCGCAGATGCCTTCCCGGCAGTCATGATCGAATGCGATCGGCTCCAAGCTTTTCAGCGTCAACCGATCGTTGACCACATCGAGCATCTCCAGAAACGACATGTCGGTGGAAATATCCCTGGCTTCATAAGTTTCCAGCCGGCCCTTGGCTTCGGACCCCGCCTGACGCCAGACTTTCAGTGTCAAGTTGATGACCTTGGTCACTTGTAACTCCTTGTTGTTAACTCAACGTTTTCAAATATCAGCGGCTCCTTGTGAAAGTCAGGATCTTTTTCCCGGCCGGTGTATTCCCAGGCGGATACATGACAGTAGTTATCGTCATCGCGTTTGGCTTCATTATCTTCGGATTGATAGGCTTCGTTGAAATGGCCGCCGCACGACTCCTGACGGTCCAGAGCGTCCACGATCATCAGTTCGGCGAACTCCATAAAATCGGCGACGCGGCCGGCGCGTTCCAGGCTCTGGTTAAAATCCTTGTCCGTGCCGGGAACGGCGACATTTTGCCAAAATTCTTCCCGCAGCTGTTGAATCATTGTGCGGGCCTTATTCAAGCCTTGGTTATTGCGGGTCATGCCGCAATAATCCCACATAATTAGACCCAGCTGCCGATGAAAATCATCCACCGTACGCTTGCCGTTAATGGACAAGAGTTGGCGCAAACGCTCCCGGGCCTGCCGGGCCGTATCCTTGAATACCTGATGGTCGGTATTGACTTCTGAAAATGATCTTCCGGCCAGATAGCCTCCGATCGTATAGGGTATCACGAAATAACCGTCGACCAGACCCTGCATCAATGCACTGGCACCGAGCCGGTTGGCGCCGTGATCCGAAAAATTAGCTTCTCCGAGCACAAACAGGCCGTCGATGGTGCTCATCAGGTTGTAGTCCACCCATAATCCGCCCATGGTGTAATGCACGGCCGGAAAAATCATCATCGGTGTTTCATACGGATCTGCACCGGTGATTTTTTCATACATCTGGAACAGATTACCGTATTTCTTGGCGATCGCATCCTTGCCATCGCGCTGGATAGCATCAGCCAAATCTAGATAAACCGCCAGTCCGGACTCGCCGACCCCTTTGCCTTCGTCACACTGCTCTTTGGTATTGCGCGAGCCAACATCGCGCGGGACCAGATTACCGAAGCTGGGATATTTTCGCTCAAGAAAATAATCGCGCTCCGCTTCCGGTATCCGCCCCGGCGAACGTTTGTCTCCGGAATTTCGGGGTACCCAAACGCGTCCGTCGTTTCTAAGACTCTCGCTCATCAGGGTCAGCTTGGACTGATAAGTTCCGTGAACCGGGATACAGGTCGGATGAATCTGGGTGAAGCAGGGATTGGCGAAAAAGGCCCCTTTTTTATAGCATTTGTAGTTCGCCGACACGTTGGAAGCCATGGCATTGGTCGACAGAAAAAACACGTTGCTGTACCCCCCGCTGCACAGCACAACGGCGTGGGCAGCGTGTCTCTCGATTTCACCGCTGACAAGATTTCTGACCACAATACCCCGGGCCTGGCCGTTTTTGACCACCAGATCGAGCATCTCGCGCCGGGGATACATTTGAACCTTGCCGGATGCGACCTGACGCATCAGGGCGCTGTATGCACCGAGAAGCAGCTGTTGACCGGTTTGCCCGCGGGCGTAAAACGTTCTGGCAACCTGAGCGCCGCCAAAGCTGCGGTTGGCCAGCAGCCCGCCGTAATCCCGCGCAAAAGGGATTCCCTGGGCCACGCACTGATCGATAATGTTGTTGCTGATCTGCGCCAGACGATAAACATTGGCTTCCCGGGACCTGAAATCGCCCCCCTTTATGGTGTCATAAAACAGGCGCCATATGCTGTCACCTTCATTGGTATAGTTTTTTGCGGCGTTGATGCCGCCCTGAGCGGCAATGCTGTGGGCGCGACGGGGACTGTCCTGGATGCAGAATGTTTTAACGTTATACCCCAGCTCGGCCAGAGAAGCCGAGGCTGATCCGCCTGCAAGTCCGGTGCCCACCACGATAATGTCGAATTTTCTCTTGTTGGCCGGATTTACAAGTTTTAGCTCGAACCGGTGTCGGTCCCACTTTTCCGCCAGTGGACCACCGGGCACTTTTGTATCAAGCGGCATGTGTTACCCCCCTAGGCAATGGATAAAAGATAGATCGGAAGCAAACCAAATCCCAGCCCGACGATCAGGCTGAAAACGATACCGGCCGCTTTGAATATCGGCATGTATTTCGGATGATTGGCCCCAAGCGTCTGGAAAGCGCTCCAAAAGCCGTGATTCACATGCAGCGCAACGACAATGATCGCCAATACATAAAGAATGACATACCCGGGATTTGAAAAGGCGCCGGAAACGATATCGTATATTGTCGTTCCGGTTTTATCGACAAAATGAAAATTGGTAAGATGAAAAACAATGAAAGCCAGAAGTAAAATACCGGTATACGGCATGGTTCGTGAGCCGATCGTGCGGCCGCCGCCGCTTTTTTTGACGATATAGCGGTCCGGTCTGGCATTATAATTCTGATAGAACAGGGTCAAACCGGTCAGTACATGCACGATCGCAAAAAAAAGCAATCCGATTTCTGCCAGATTGACGAGTGGTTCCAAAGTATGAAGATGCTCGGCATATGCATTGAAAGTATCTCTGCCGCCGTATAGCGTCAAATTACCGGCAAGATGCGCGGCCAGAAAAAGGCAAAAGCCAAGGCCGGTGACGGCCATCATTAGTTTTTTCCCAATGGAAGATGCGAAAGTCTGCGTAAACCAGCGCATGGCCTCCTCCGTATCGGTGACATTTAATGTGTCGCGGGCAAAAGATATTTTCTATTTTTTCCCGTCATTCCTGTCAATACAATTTTTTATCCACCATGCATCCCACTCTGTGTTCATGATTTTTTCGGCCAGATTTTTTCCGGTTTCGGTTTGTAGGCGCGCGATGATCGGCGGCAGCCATTTATCCGGCGGATTGAAGCCGATATCGGCCAGGGCCTTAAGATCGAGAATCAGGGCCAGCTGATCGGCATCATGGGCCAGTCTGGCTTCCGGGGTCCGGTTCTGGTTGAATTCGTTGATCAAATCCGCCAGTGAATCACCGAAGACCAGGTTTTCAACCGTATCTTCCAGGGCCCGGTCTTCGTCGGCAGAGACGTATATCTTATGTACCGTATTCAGATCGCCGATCCGGGCTTCGGTCAGGTCATGGACCAGGCACATGCTGACTAAGCGCAGCGCATCCACATCCGGCTTGAGCTGGCTCATCACATAGGCGATAAAAGTTGTACAGAACGAATGCCCTGCGACCGATTCTTGGCCAGTGCCCAGAAAATTGAATCCGGATCGGGGGATTTCTTTCAACATTTTGGCTTGAAACAGCAAGTCTGCAATTCGACTCATATATTCTCCTTTGGTTTCATCATCATGCGGGTAGCCGGTTAGCCTGTTAGTCCGTTCGCCCGTTTACCGGTTTGTCGGTTAGCCCGTTTGCCCGTTTGCCGGTTTACCGGTTGGATAGTTAACTGGCCGAATTAAGTTCTTACATCTTTCATCCTGGATCCTGCATCCCGCATCCTGTATTCCGCATTCCGTATTCCGCATCCCGCATTCCGCATCCTGCATCCTGCATCACTGACCGCCAATCACGGCTTCAACACCCGTAACAAGGCACCGAACATGAAGATCGTATGTTAATGATTTGTTGATCCATAATGCAACCGAAAAAGCGTTTTCGTTGAAATCATTGTATAATTGTCGATAATTCTTTATAATATTATCGGTTTACACCCTCAAAATGCGGTAATTCTCTTGACACTTACGCACTATCTATATAAATTAATATGTTTAAACAAGCATTGATGCGGCAGTCCCTGCCGCATCGTGTCCCGGAGAGTTGAGGTATGGTTCGTTCCGATCTGGATGTCATAGAGATCTTCATGAACGCTGGCCTCGTGGTCCAGCTGGTTCTGCTGCTGCTGTTGTTTTTTTCAATTGCTTCCTGGTCTATTATTTTGATAAAATTGCGTTATATCAGTAGGTCCTATAAAGAATCGGCCAGTTTCATCGAATTCTTCTGGAAAAGCCGGGATCTTTCCAATGCATTTGTAAAAGCCAAGCAAATGAAAAATAGCCCGGTGGCCAGAATATTTCGGGTCGGATACCTGGAGCTTAAAAAATTAAGTCAATCCGGAATGCCTCTTGGCGCCAAGTCGGCCACATCGGATACTTCGTCCCTGGGCACCCGGTTTACCGGTACCGACAATCTCAAACGGTCTCTGCGCCGGGCTATTAACACCGAAATGACACGACTGACCCAGATGGTACCCTTTCTGGCGACAACCGGCAATACCACACCATTTATCGGACTATTCGGCACTGTCTGGGGAATTATGAACTCTTTTCGGAGTATCGGCCTCAAAGGCTCGGCTAACCTGGCTGTTGTCGCTCCGGGGATATCCGAGGCCCTGATTGCAACGGCAGCCGGACTGGCGGTGGCCATCCCGGCGGTTATTGCGTTTAACCATTTCAACCAAAAAATCAGGGTTATAGAAACCGAATTGCATAGTTTCTCAGCCGATTTATTGAATATCATCGAACGGGATATTTTACGGCTCGAGAGGAGAAGAAGATGATGGGCGGCGGCAATAGCGACAGTTTCATGTCGGATATCAATGTGACGCCGTTTGTCGACGTCATGCTGGTTCTACTGATCATTTTCATGGTAACCGCACCGATGATGATGCAGGGGGTCGACGTCGCTTTGCCTGAAGCCACGGCCGAACCGCTCTTAACTCAGGAGCAGGATCAACTGCTCATCACGATCGACAATCAGGGCCGGGTGTTCATCAATGATATTCAGGTTTCGGCTGAAGAGCTGAATACGAAACTCAAAAAAATCCTCAGCGGCCGTTCCGACCGGCAGGTGTACTTGAAAGCAGATAAGGACATTGCTTACGGAAAGGTGGTGCGGGTGATGTCTGAAATCAAGATGTCCGGAATTGAGAAACTGGGCATGGTAACCCTTCCGGTCACCGAAAAGGACACGGAAAAAAAGAACTAAACGGTAGTTGATGAAACGTAAAATTCAAAGAGAAAATGACGATCGATTTACCGCCAGAGGTGTCAGGTCCGGTACGGTTTTCCTATTTATTGCCTTCTCCGGCGTCGGTCATTTGATCCTTCTGGCATTGCTGGTCTTTATACCCCAACTGGCTCCGGCCAAAAAATTCACGCCGTCTGTAGTCAACGTCAGCCTTGTTTCTCTACCGGCAAAGGCACAGCCGGCAGCACCAACCGCCCCGGCAGCGCCGGCTCGAACACCCGCTGTAAAAACAGCCAAACCCATAAAACCGCAACCTGCCAAAGAGAAAACTTCCAAGGCGCCAGTCGTTTCCACCTCCAAAAAGAAGATTAAAAGATCTCTCAAATACAGGACCATTAAGCGCTCAAAGGTTTTGAAAAGCGCTGTCTCCCGTATCGAGGAGCAGGTGGAGGACGCCCGGCATCCGTCGCTTGAAGAAACTCTGAATCGCCTGAAGAAGGAAGTTGAGGAAACAGAAGCCCATCCGCGATTGAAAAGCAGGACGCTGGAAGATAAAACGACCCCGGGCTCGGGGGCAGCCGCCGGCAGCGATCTTTCATCCGCCGAGACACTGGATCGGATTCGGATTTATCAGGCCGAAATAACGTATCAGATCCAGAAAAACTGGGCATATTCCGAGCAGATTGCCGGAGCGGATAAGGATCTCGAGGTATTGCTGGGCATCAAAATCATGCCCAGCGGAGAAATAGTCCAGGTCTGGTTCGATCAAAAATCCGGCAACAGACACCTGGATCAGTCGGCCCATCGAGCAGTAATGAAATCGAGTCCGCTGCCCGCCCTTCCAAAAGGTGTGTTTGATTCCTATTATAAAGTCGGACTTCGTTTCGGTCCCGAAGGTTTGAAGCGCTAAAATAGATACTATTCAGAACAAATACGAGGTGGCCCTCAGCATGGCAAATTGCATCAAGCAAGCCCTGAAATTTATCGCAGTCACTGTTCTTCTTATGCCGGCGGCCGTAAATGCTCAATACGAGTATATCGATATCAATAAACCCTTTTTGAGAAAAATCCCGATGGCGATCCCGGTGTTCGTCAGTTTATCTGAACCTATGGTGGATCAGCAGGAACTGCGGCACGCGGCCGATCTTCTCGCCGACATGTTGGCGTTTACCGGATTTTTTACAATGTTGGATCGCGGTGCTTTTCTCATCGACGCACAAAATCCCCCGATCACCAAAGACGACATAAACTTCAGTAACTGGACGAGTATCGGTGCCGAACTGCTCATCACCGGAGGGATGGTCAAAAAGGGCGACCTGATCGATCTGGAACTGCGCTTGTTCGATGCGATTTCGGGCAATCGTCTGGTTGGAAAACGTTATCACGGAACTGTAGCGGATATGCGTCAGATTATCCGCCGCTTTTGCAGTGAGGTGATCTATCAGCTGACCGGCAAACGGGGAGTTTTTGATAGTAAAATAGCTTTTGTATCAACCGGCAGCGGCCGCAAGGAAATATATATCTGCGATTTTGACGGATATAAACCGGTGCAGATTACCTATCATAAGAAAATCAGCATGTTCCCGGCTTGGTCATCCGACGGCGACTGGTTGGCATACACGGCTTACGTGAACGACAAACCGGATATTTACATCAAGCAGATAAACGGCAAACGTACGGCAGTCATCGATAAAAAGGGAATCAATATGACCCCGGCCTGGGTGCCGGGTAAATTCGTGCTTGCGGCAACACTTTCCTTCTCAGGCAATCAGGAAATTTATTTATTGACTGGAACGGGAAAAATTATTAAAAGAATAACAAAGAACTGGGCTAGCGATCTTTCTCCGAACTGGTCGGCGGATGCCAACAGGATGGCTTTTGTATCCAGCCGATCCGGATCACCCCAGATTTATATAAAGGATTTTGTGTCCGACCGGATTGAAAGATTGACGTTTGAAGGCGGTTACAACACACAACCGAGTTGGTCCCCGACAAGCAACCGAATCGCTTACACATCAACAACCAACGGTTTTAGCGATATCTTTGTCATCGATCTGGAAAACCGGGAGCCGATTCAATTAACCCGAGAATCAGGCAGTAATGAATCCCCTTCCTGGTCCCCGGACGGAAGTCTTATCGTTTTCAGTTCTACACGTGAAGGGGCGTCTAGGCTCTACGTTATGACCGCCTTTGGGACAGATCAGAGGCGCCTGCTTACCCTACCCGGCGAGCAGTCAAACCCGAGTTGGTCTCCAACTTTGAGTAAACATTAAGAAGTGTTTCAATTTGAAAGGAGAAGAAAGATGCGAAAGAAATTGTGGATTTTTGTGGCTCTGGTTCTGGTGATTCCGGCATTTATGCTCACGGTTTCCTGTCAGCAACAGGTCACACAGGCGGAAGTAGAACCGGAGGCCGAAGAAGCCGTACCGACGACGGAAGAGGCACAACCGGTCGTTGAAGAACCAGAGGAAGTAGCAGAAGAAGTGACTCGCGATGAAAGCGTTGCGGAAGATGAGCGCGCTCTGATGGCCGCCAGAGATGCGTTTCTCCGAGAGCATATCTACTTTGCCTTTGACAAGTACAATCTGGATGATGCGGCCCAGGGAGTCCTGATGAGCAAAGCCGATTTTCTGAGAGAAAATCCGGATATCTACATTACCATTGAAGGGCACTGTGACGAGCGCGGTACCAATGAATACAACCTCGCACTGGGTGACAGACGTGCTGAAAGTGCTAAATCTTTCCTGGTGGACATGGGCATCGAGGCCTATCGTATTTCCACGGTCAGCTACGGTGAAGAGCGCCCGCTCTGCAATGAGAGCATCGAAGAATGCTGGTCCAAAAACAGACGGGATCAATTTGTTATCAACTGATAATTATTGCCCCTCATAATCACCAGATGCCGGGTATAATTGGTATCAGGCAGCAATTTCCGCCATGGGCGGTGTTACAGATTCGGTTGGAAAGGCAGTCCGCAAATAAGCCTTCCACCGGATTTGTCGACAGCAGTCTTAATGAGCAGCATTTAGATACTGCAGTAGTCAATAGGGCGGCAAGCGGTCATTTTAATCCGGCCGCTTGCCGCTTTATACTTATGTGCGCCCGTCTGAACAGGCGGGCGAACTATTCAGGTGGGTTGACGTCATGAAGACTAGCCGATTAATCCTGCTTGTTGTTGTTGCAATGGCAGCCGGTTGTGCCGCGCGCAGTGACATTATCATCCTTGATGAACGCCTGGCTGCACTGGAAGGCCAAATTAAAAAGCAGAACACGCAAATTCGGAAATACTCTCAGATCATCGAGACAAAAGAGAAAAAACTGCGGAATCAATCGGCCGGGCTAAGGATCCAACTGGATGCATTGCGTGAAGAAATCCAAATAATCAACGGCAAACTGGAAGAAATCGAGTATCTTATCAGTCGCGAAAAAAAGAGCGGCGAAGATGCGGATAAGATGCGCAAGGCGCAGGTGGACCTCCTGCAGGAAAGCACCAGAGCCCTGGACAGTCGCCTTGCCAGCATCGAACAGTATCTCGACCTGGGGACGACTGCAGCCATAGCCACCGGCACGAGGGCTGCAGGAGAAAAGCCTAAATCCATTCGCGATGAAAAACTGTCTGCAAGTGAACTTTACCAGATGGCCAAGCAGGCATTTGACAAGGCCGAATATGATGCGGCGCGCGACGGATTCGAGGAATTGATCAAACGCTATCCAAGAGCCAAAAATGCCGATAATGCGCAGTTCTGGATCGGCGAGATCTACTACCGCGAGAAATGGTATGAAAAAGCAATTGTCGAATATGATAAAGTCATTAAAAACTACCCGAAAGGCAACAAAATTAGGTCCGCGTTGTTGAAGCAAGGATACGCATTCAGCAATATCGGTGATAAAACCCATGCCCGTCACGTACTGAATGATCTCATACGCAAATATCCCAAATCGAATGAGGCCGCCATTGCCCGGCAAAAATTAAAGCAGATTAAATAATGAAAATCATCGGTATAGATCCCGGTTTATCTGCAACCGGCATCGGTATTGTGAAAGGTACCGGTTTAAAAATCGAAACCTTTTCATATGGCAGCATTCATACGACGCAGGACAATTCTCTTGCCGGACGCCTTCACCATATCTTCTCAGAGCTGATGGCTCTGTTAAAAGATGAAGCGCCGAACCTGCTCGTTATCGAGGATGTATTCTCGCTCAAAAAATATCCCAAATCGGGTATCGCCCTGGGGCGGGTATCCGGGATCGTCCTTCTGGCCGGCTATCAGGCAGGCATTCAGGCGGTGGAAATCCCCGTCAGAGAAGCCAAACAGGTTCTGACCGGTAACGGCAATGCCTCGAAAGTGCAGTTGGAAAAAGCCGTTCGCAACTTGTTAAGCCTGACCGCCCCCATCAGGCCCTATCATGCATCCGATGCCCTGGGCCTGGCGCTCATCGGCTTATATCGCTACAGCAGCGGCATGCAGCCGGGACAAAGCCGCCGGCCAAATTTATCGAATGGATGAGCCGGCACCGGCCCATGATCCTCTTCCATGGTGGCCTGCGGTTATTTTACAGGAGCAAAAAAGTGATCGGATATATGGAGGGCACATTACTGAAAATCGGCGAAGATCGAATTCTTCTACTGGCCAATCAGGTCGGCTATGAAGTCATGCTGCCGACATTCGTCATGGAAACCGTCAGAACCCGGGAAATCGGTGATCAGCTCGCATTATACATATTCTTTCAACAAACTGATAGACAACCGAAACCGGTCCTTATCGGTTTCAATCTGGAAGCCGAGAAAGAGTTCTTTCAACATTTTATATCGGTAGAGGACATCGGGCCCCTGAAAGCGGTTAAGGCAATGACCATACCGGTGCGTGATATTGCCCGGGCCATTGAAACCAAAGATCTGGCAAAGCTCAAACAGCTGAAGGGTATCGGAAACCGAACCGCCCAGAAAATCATTGCAACCCTATCCGGCAAAATGGACAAATTTGCTTTGATCCGCAAAAGCGAAAAGGTCGATATGCAGGTGGATGAGGACATTACGACACCGGTTATGGATGTGCTAGTTTCACAGCTCGGACACAAGATTGCTGATGCCAGACAGATGATCGCCGCCGCCCTGGAACGCGACAGTTCGCTCTCCACTCCGGAAGAACTGTTCGATGAAGTGTATCGGGGTGAAGCAGAGAGGTAGAATATGTCTGATCCACCACAAAGCGAGACGGACAAGATCGCTTAAAATAAGCTGAAAAGACTGAAAATTATATCGGTAAAAATCCATGTTGCAAGAAAAACCATGTCCGACAAGATAATTAAATATTCATCCGAACAACGGGAGCTGGTATCCGGTAGAAGTTTTCCAGTTGACCGCGAACCGGAAATATTGTCTTTACGGCCGGAATGCCTCACGGATTATGTCGGGCAAGCCGAGATTGTTGAAACGCTCAAGATCGCAATAGTGGCGGCAAAAATGCGTGATGAGCCCATTGACCATGTACTTTTTCACGGTCCTCCCGGGCTGGGCAAAACCACCTTGGCGCATATTATTGCCAATGAAACCGGTGGCAATCTGACGGTCACATCCGGACCGGCGCTTGAAAAAGGTGGGGATCTGATCGGGATTCTAACCCATCTGGAGGAAGGCGACATATTATTCGTTGATGAAATACACCGCATTCCACGCGCCGTCGAAGAACTACTGTACCCGGCTATGGAAGATTTTGCGATCGACTTTGTCTTTGACAAAGGCGTCCATGCGCGCAGTCACAGGTTTCGCCTGAAGTGTTTCAGTCTAGTCGGGGCAACAACCCGCATCGGTCTCATCTCGGCCCCGCTTAGAGATCGTTTCGGTATCTTCAGAAGCCTGGACTTTTATTCCGAAAGCGAACTGATACAGATCACCAGACGTTCGGCCGCCTTGCTCGGCGTAGCCCTGGATCAAGCAGGTGCCGCCGAACTGGCCCGACGCTCAAGGGGCACTCCGCGAATCGTCAATCGCCTTCTAAAACGCGTGCGCGATTACGCCCAGGTCCGTGCAGACGGGACAATCGACAAGGGGGTTGTTGAGGCAGCACTTGCTCTGGAGGGTGTCGATGAAAAAGGTTTAACGCACCTGGATCGTCGTTTCATTAAAACAATCATCGAATTTTACAATGGTGGACCGGTGGGCATCGAGGCCATCGCGGCAACCCTTCAGGAAGAAACAGATACGCTGGTCGATGTCGTCGAACCGTATCTGTTAAAGATCGGTCTGATAACCAGAACCTCTTCCGGCCGCAAAGCGTCGGAAACATCCTATCGTCACCTGGGATTTAAGGTGCAAAAGAAACTATTTTAATACGAATGCCGGTTATTACCCTGCTTACAGATTTCGGCACGCATGATGCATATGTGGGTATCATGAAAGGGGTTATCCTCCAGGTGCACCCCGCGGCAACAATCGTAGACATTACTCACGGGATCGATCCGCAGGATTTGGTGCAGGCTGCCTATACGGTGGCATGCACCTATAAATACTTTCCGGCGGACAGCATTCACATTATTGTTGTCGATCCCGGCGTTGGAAGCGATCGCCGCATCGTTGCCATGCGCAAACAGGATCAGTTCTTTCTGGCCCCGGACAATGGCGTGTTAACGCCTGTGCTCGACGAAGACGGCGAAGAGCAGGTATGTCTTGTTACCAATACGCGCTATTTTCTGAAACCCGTCAGCCAGACGTTTCATGGCAGAGATATTTTTGCCCCCGTAGGTGCACAACTGGCAAAGGGGCTTGCAATCAGTAAGTTGGGCAAATCGATCGATGGGGCGGATCTGGTCCGTTTAAATATTTTCAAGCCGCATATGACTGAAAATGGGGTGGTGACCGGTGCGGTTCTATCCATCGATCGCTTCGGGAACCTGATTTCCAATATCGACTGGAATTATATCAAGCACCATTTTCCGGCGGCAACGGGAGATTCCCTGAGTTTTTACATCGGCGATCAGTTTATAGCCGGGTTATCCGCGAGTTATAACAGCGTTGAACCCGGCCGTCCGCTTGCAATTACCGGCAGTCGCGGTTATTTTGAAATAGCAGTCAACAGAGGTAGCGCCCGGCAGTACTTCGGGACGCGCCAGGGTGATCCCGTCAAAGTGGCGGTAGCACGCCCATGAAACAATCGCAAATAAACGAAAACGAACAAATGCCAGGGAAGTGCTGATGAATAATCGCATGTTAGAAGCAGAGTTTGTTAAACCGACACGGACAACCAAAGCCGAAAAGCGATGGACGCTTTTATTTATTGGAGACCGGGGCAAAACAATAACTTTCCATCGCTTCAAAAGCCTGGTGATGCTGGCCCTGCTGATCCTTCTGGCGTCTGCCGCAGTTGCCGGATGGTTCTGGTATCTGTACGACAACGCCCGCATCGAAAGCCGGATCCTTAATCAGAAGATGGAGAATTTGAAACAGGCCCTCGCGTCGGTACGCAATGAAAAAGATCTCCTGACAGCCCGGCTGGTTGTGGCTGAATCAAAAGCAGAACAGACCATTGCCAAGATGGTTGCGGAAAAACCGGTTAAACCGCCAGCAAAAAACGTCCCCAAACCTTCGCAAACGGGTAAAAAACCGGTGGTCGAAAAACCGGAATCGGGGATGAGTATCGTCGCGGAGAATTTTCTTGTATTCTACGAACCGGATGTCAACACATTAAGTGTCCAGTACAAAATCCGCAATACCGGTTCAAAAGAGCAGCCGGTATCCGGCCGATCGGTCGTTATTCTCAAAGACGGCGAGGAAAATCCCAAAAAATGGCTGGTGCTGCCATGGGTTCCATTGAAATCCGGCAAACCTACCGGTAAAAAGGGACGCCCGTTTTCGATTTACAATTTCAGAACGATGCGGTTCAAAGCCAATAATCAAATCGGGCCTGATCAGTATAAATCGGCTTTGGTATATGTGTTTACGACAGACGGCACATTGCTTCTGGAACAAAAATTTCCGGTCGGTATTAAATCTGTGACCGTTTCAGCAGCTAATGGATCGGTGCCTAAAAAATCTGCTGCCAAAAAGCAAAAATCCACAACACCGCAGAAGCAGGAATAACCGGTATCCGTCTCACCGCCCGCCGAATCACCAGGGCCGGCGACAACACATTCTGATAAGCCCCAATGTGGCGTCACCCGAGCAAATCAACAGCGCATTCGATTCTCCAATTCGACTGAGCCGGGTATGTAATAGTAAATGGAACAGCACCGAGAATTCAACTCGAAGCAAATCGATACCGTCAACAGCGCGGCTGAGATGGCCGAGGAGCTTGTCAGTAATTTCTACAAGATGTCGACCAGCCAATGGCTTCAGCGCAGATACGATATCAAAACCTTGACCGATCTGTCACCGGACGAAATCGTTGACGGTCCCTTTGCCCAAATCATCCGCTATGAGGGCCATCACCAAGACCGTACCCTTGGCAGTTCAGCTTATGATTTCTATAAAATCTGCCTGCAGGATCATGCGATTCAGGCAGCGTTGCGGCAGCAGCCAGGTATAAAATTATTTCCTTTTGTCCTATATATTGTTACCCATGAACTGATCCATATCGTGCGATTCAGCAAATTTCTGCAATATTTTGATGTAGACGCCGAAGAGCGGATGGCCGAAGAAAAACGTGTCCATGAAAAAACGCATGAAATTCTCAAATCAGTCAGCGCTCCAGGGCTTGCGGATGTTCTCGCATTTTACAATGAATGGCGCATGCCGTATGATGGGGTAAGAGACCCGTAGTCGGGCAGAAAGTCCACTTGGCTCTGAACCGGCTTTGAGGACCAGATTTCGTAACAAAATATATCCATGAGCGGGCACCAAACTGCGATGGAATTGCTTGACAATTTGATACAATCGCGTTATTTTTGTGCGATTAATAATATCGCTGTATAAACTCCATTTCACTTCGTTGTTCATCTGGAGGTACGCTGTAAATGCCAATATATGAATATGAATGTCTGCAATGCGGCCGAATAGAAGAAGCGCTGCAAAAATTTTCAGACAGATCGCTTACAAAGTGCAGGCACTGTTCAGGAAAACTGCAAAAACTTGTCTCCCGCAGCAGCTTTCATCTGAAGGGAAACGGCTGGTACGCAACGGACTATGCCAATAAATCCCGCAGTTCGTCTCCTTCTTCCAGCAGCAAAAAAGCAAAGGACGCCCCCTCTAAAAAGGATTCCTCCAAATCGACCAAAGCGTCAAAACAACCTGACGACTAAATCGGGCCGTACCGGATACGCCAGGGGATAAAAATGCATCCGGAGATTCGGACATTCACTTGAATGTCCGGCTATATATACCCGTGCGCATACGGCCGGATTCGGGTTATCATTCGAGTTGGTGCGCACCGGTTAGTTTCTGATTCAATTTCAATGGCCGCACACCCATGATTGACCGCTGGTCGCTGCATTAAAACACCGAGGCGATTGGATTAAAATGGAAAAAATTTCAAAACCGTCTCTTTACAAACAAAAATGGGTGATTATTATAAAAATCAAAAAAAAGACGGATCCCTTTTATAATTCCAACGTATCGTAATTTTTATAAAAATGTAAATTTTGGACTATTGATTGAAGGGAGGTGACTAGCAGTAATTATCCGCCGATACGAGAATCAATAATTAGGATCGAAATTCATTTAAGTTCAAAGTAAAAACACGTTTATTTTAAAGGAGAATTGATACCATGAAACTCAGACCATTGCAGGACCGGATTCTGGTTCAACGCGTAGAAGAAGAAACAAAGACTAAGGGAGGCATCATTATCCCGGACACAGCCAAGGAAAAACCGGCCGAAGGTAAAGTGGCAGCCGTTGGCAACGGTAAAATTGGAGAAGACGGGAAAAGGGTCGCGCTGGAAATTAAAAAGGGTGATCGGATTCTGTTCGGAAAATACTCCGGAACGGAAGTAAAAATCGAAGGGGAAGAATACCTGATCATGCGTGAAGACGACGTCCTTGGTGTAATCGAATAATAATAAGGTAAAAATGGAGGATTTATAAAGATGGCAAAACTTATCAAATACGATATGAAAGCCCGTGAGGCAATGCTCAACGGCGTGAAAACGCTTGCTGATGCGGTGGTTGTTACCTTGGGACCCAAAGGAAGAAACGTCGTGCTGGACAAATCATGGGGCTCCCCGACCGTCACCAAAGACGGCGTCACCGTAGCCAAAGAAATTGAACTCGCAGATAAATTTGAAAACATGGGCGCCCAGATGGTCAAAGAAGTGGCCAGCAAGACGAGCGATATGGCCGGTGACGGCACAACCACTGCGACAGTCCTGGCACGGTCAATCTACGAAGAAGGCCAAAAACTGGTTGCCGCCGGCAACAACCCCATGGCCATAAAACGCGGTATCGACGCGGCCGTAGACGTCGCGGTTAAAGAGCTGCACAAAATGAGCAAACCGACCAAAGACCAGCGCGAGATTGCCCAAGTCGGTACGATATCGGCCAACAACGATGAAACGATCGGCAATATCATCGCCGAAGCCATGAACAAAGTCGGCAAAGAGGGCGTTATTACCGTAGAGGAAGCCAAATCGATGGAAACAACCCTCGAGGTTGTCGAAGGAATGCAGTTCGATCGTGGTTATCTCTCTCCCTACTTCGTAACCGATCCTGAAAAAATGGTTGTATCACTAGAAGAGCCCTTTATCCTGATCCATGAGAAAAAGATCAGCAACATGAAAGACCTCCTGCCGATCCTGGAGCAGGTCGCCAAAATGGGCAAACCCCTGATGATCATCGCCGAAGACGTCGAAGGCGAGGCTCTGGCAACACTGGTTGTCAACAAATTGAGAGGAACCCTGCAAGTTGCCGCCGTCAAGGCACCTGGATTCGGCGACCGTCGAAAAGCCATGCTGGAAGACATCGCGATTCTCACGGGTGGACAGGTCGCCTCCGAGGATCTCGGCATCAAGCTCGAAAATCTGAGCGTTAATGACCTCGGTAATGCCAAACGGATAACCATCGACAAAGATAACACCACTATCGTTGACGGTGCCGGTTCCCGTTCGGCTCTTGAAGGTCGTGTCAAACAGATCCGGGCCCAAATTGATGAAACAACCTCGGATTATGATCGCGAAAAACTTCAGGAACGTCTGGCAAAACTGATCGGAGGCGTGGCCGTTATTAACGTCGGCGCCGCAACCGAAACAGAGATGAAAGAGAAAAAGGCTCGGGTCGAAGATGCTCTCAACGCAACCCGGGCAGCGGTGGAAGAAGGAATCGTTCCGGGTGGCGGTGTTGCGCTGGTACGCAGCCTGCCCGCTCTGGAGAAAATACGCATCAAAGCCGATCAGAAACTGGGTGTCAAGGTGGTTATGCGCGCCATAGAAGAACCGCTGCGGCAGATTGCCAACAATGCCGGATTCGAAGGTTCGGTGGTCATCGACAAGGTCAAAACCGGCGAAGGCCCCTATGGTTATAATGCCGAGACCGACGTATACGAAGACCTGATCAAAGCCGGCGTCATCGATCCGACCAAAGTTGTCCGCTTTGCCCTGCAGAATGCCGGCAGCGTATCTTCACTGATGCTGACCACGGAAGCCATGGTCGCAGATAAACCGGAAGAAAAACAAGAACCCATGGGCGGCGGTGCTCCAGGAATGGGCGGCGGCGGCATGGGTGGTATGGGCGGTATGGGCGGTATGATGTAAACTCTCTCCCAGAACCAACGATATTGAATCGATAGACTGATGAAACCCTCATGCAAAGCGCATGAGGGTTTCTTTTTTGAATATCGTGATTGGGAACATTCGTGTCCCATCCGGCAAAGTAAATCGTATCCTTTCGAATAGGGGGAGTCGACTTTAACCTTTCCCTGAGCCATCATCCGGTCGGCTTGACACACATCCCAAAATACGTTAAAATTATTGAAATTTTATGCTTTTCTTCCAAAATGTAATGGTGAATTGGAGTTTCTGATGAAAGGGAAAACGATTTTCAATATTTTTCTCATGATGTTTCTATTCACGACCTTTGTACTTGTTGCGCCCTGTGCCACCATGGCCATAGAACCTGAAACACCTGCCGAATCTGAACAGGCTCAAGGGATTGCAGCCGAAGTCGTGGAAACCGAAGCCGGCATATATTATACGATAAAAAAAGGGGATACCCTCTGGGGCCTTTCGCGAAAATTTGCCGATTCACCTTATCTGTGGCCTGATTTGTGGAGTGAAAATTCACAGATTGCCAATCCCCACCGTATATACCCCGGAGAACGAATTCGACTGTACCGGCGCACAGAAGCAGCCCAACAATATAAACCCGTGGCAGAAAAAGTCGTTGAAGCCCAGGCCCAACTCCTCGAAACGGAACCTGAAACGGAACCCGAGCCCCTGCCGCCGGTTGAAGAAAAGCAAGAGCCGGAGCAAGAATCGGGCGTTTTAATATACTCCCGCGTCGACCAAGTCGGATTTATCCGTGAGATACCGGTCAAACCTCACGGAAAGATTTTCAAGGTTCAAGGCTTTAAGAAAATGATCGCCACAGATGATGTTATTTACATCATTCGCGAGGGTGACCGGTTTCTGGTGCCCGGCAAACGCTACACGATATATAGAACACCGAACAAGGTATGGGATCTTAAGACCGAAGAATACATCGGCACCCAGCATCACCTTCTGGGCATTGCCGAAATCACCCAGGTCGAACCCGATTATGCCATCGGCAAAGTGGTGCGCGCTTACAGCAATATCAGAATCGGAGACCTGCTAATGCCCTTCGAACGAAGAATGGTTGAAATTACACGCCGCACCCCCCCGCAGGGCCTCACCGGTGAGATTATTATGGCCGAACAGCAAAACCTGATTATCGGTGACCACGTCATTGCGTTTATTAACCGCGGCCGTCGCGACGGAGTCGAGGTTGGCCATGTATTCAACGTCTATTTCCAGGAAAGTGGGAGGATCAAACAGCGTAACCGCGATAAAATCGTGCTGCAGCCGGTGGTATTCGGTGAATTTATCGTGCTGCTTACCGAGGAAACGACATCAACTGTGTACGTCACAGACGCCCGGCAAAACATTTCACCGGGAACCAAATTCCGCACACCTGTCCGTTAGCCCGTTTGCCGGTTGAGCCCGTTTAGCCCGTTGAGCCGCGCCTGTCCCGCAGTGGCGGGATTGGGTTTGTTGAGTCCGGTGGAGTAAAAACCGGATTTCGGGTGCCGGATGCTGGATACCGGATCCTGGATGTTGGATTCTGGATAACTAAAACGGGAATTATATCTGTTGATAAAAAAAGGATTAACATCCTCAATTTTAGGCATTCCACACCCGCCATCGCGAGCCGCTCAGGCGAGGCGGGCGGGTTAGCGCATTTTAGGCACTTTTGGCATTTTCTTTACTAACCATGCTCCCAGGTAACCCTCAGCACCTCATCCATGGTCGTAATCCCTCCGAGCATTTTTTTTACGGCACTTTCACGCAAGGTAAACATGCCCTCTTCCCGGGCACGGGTTCGCAGCCGTTCCACATCCGTTTCAGCGGTGGTTAATTTTTTCAGTGACTCGGTATAGGGCAATACCTCGAAAATACCAATCCGGCCGCGGTAGCCGGTGTTGCGGCACTTGATGCAGCCTTTGCCGCGGTGCAGTTTAAGCATGCCCTTTTTTCCAACTTCCAAACCCTTTCCGGCCAATTCGACCGCATCTACTTCATAGGTTTTTTTACAGTACTGGCATATTTTACGAACCAGCCGCTGGCCCAGAATACCCACCAGGGTGGCCTGAATCAGAAATGTGGGCACTCCGAGATCAAGAAGCCGGGTAACCGATGAAGGGGCGTCGTTGGTATGCAGGGTCGAGAGTACCAGATGTCCGGTTAAAGCTGCCTGGACCGCGTTTCTGGCGGTTTCCAGATCACGCATCTCACCGATCATAATAATGTCCGGGTCCTGCCGTAATATGGTTCGCAAAATGTTAGCAAAAGTAACATCGATCGCCGGTTGGACTCCAATCTGGTTAAAATCCTCATGGATCATTTCGATGGGGTCTTCGACGGTAACGACATTGTTTTCAGAGGTCGAAAGCCTTCGCAGGGTGGAATACAATGTCGTCGATTTACCGCTTCCGGTGGGACCGCAGACAAGCACGATGCCGTGGGGCATGTGAATAAACTGTTTATAGCGGGTTAGATCTGTGCCCGTAAAGCCCAATTCAGAAAGATCCTGAAAGAGGATGTCCGGATCCATGACCCGCATGACCGCCTTCTCACCAAAAGCGACCGGCACGGTTGAGATACGAATTTCGACTTCCACACCGCCTTTGTCGGTCTTGATTCGCCCGTCCTGGGGACGTCTTTTTTCAGCGATATTCAGACGAGACAGGGTCTTTATGCGGCTGATAAGGGCATTGTGAACCTTTTTAGGCAATGTGTAAACCGTGTGAAGCACACCGTCAATACGCATTCTAACCAGAACATTATCCCGCTTGGGCTCGATATGAATATCACTGGCCCGCTGGTCAAAAGCATAAAGCAGAATGTGGTTGACGGCATTGACGATATGCTGGTCGGTTGGGGCATGCTCATCATCCGATTTTAAGCGTACATACTGCTCGAGGTTGCCCAAATCTACCGATGGACCGGCAAACAGATCCTCGGCAGCGGCAATGGAGCGCTTGAAACCAAAAAATTCGTTGATCAGCCGGACCACATCCGATCGAGGAGTCACCACCGGCTGGACCTTCAAGTTGCTCACCCGTTTGATGTCATCCATTACCTCATGATTGAAGGGATTGGGAGTGGCAACAACGAGGATTCCATTCTTGATGTCGATGGGCAGGACCAGGTGCTTTTTGGCAAAGTTGTGCGGAATCGTGGTGGTTACAAGGTTGAGGTCCAGCTTGATGGGATCGATCTTTTTGTAGTCTAAACCCCACTCCCGGGCCATGGTGTGATAGACGGCATCTTCATCCACAAGGCCGCTTTGACCATCCATGCGGGGTACTTTTAAATTGGCGATCACATCGATGATATTAATAGCGCCGCCACCGCTGTTTCCGGCTCCGGACGCCTTTTTCCCACCGCCCTGCCCCCTTTCCAGTTTCTTTTTTACCGATTCCTCTTTGGTGAGGATATTCTTGGCTATCTCGGGATTTATCAGACTATGTTTAATAAGCGCTTTGCATACCTCTTTCGCGGCAAACGCGCTCGCAGCATCAACCGGCATTTCTAAAAGCCTTTCCTCAAAGCTGGTTACAAATTAGAAAATCAAATGGATATTATAACATAGATATGGTTGTATGAATACCGGCAAGTCGAACCTGAAACACATGCAACAGCCCAATGAGTTTCGCCTGTCGTGCATGGCAGGGTTGGGACCGTTGGAACACAAGGCTATATTCCGGATACCAGATGCCGGATGCCGGATAAATCAAAAAAGGAATGGCATCCTGCCTTCTCAAAATTAGAACAGACTGAATGCCACAATTTTAGGCATTTTAGCGCACTTTAGGCATTTTTCTGCGTGTCTGATACGTTCGTTACAATAAGTCGCAATCTCTCAATACCCCAATCTCCTCAATCTAGAAGGTGGCCTGTATTCTCGTAAACCATCCGTGCAGCGAGTAGTCATTGTCGGAGAACTCATTGTCGGAAAAGTCGGTAAAGTTGTAGCCGAGGCCGATTCTAAAGTGATTGACCGGCTCCCACATCAGTTCGGTCAGCCAGCCCTGGCGTTTGTCATCGGCAAGCTGC
>Ga0126326_1000127_pt1 | contig 40113 bp, 29 predicted proteins | sample InaspJWI67metaG_FD_94485 | JGI IMG/M metagenome (GOLD analysis project Ga0126326, IMG submission 94485) | Marine gutless worms symbiont microbial communities from Oahu, Hawaii - Inanidrilus sp. 1 OAHU.JWI-67 metaG | ecosystem: Host-associated > Annelida > Digestive system > Unclassified | place... | reverse complement strand
TATCCTGGTTCATGGGTGGTGTATCCTTTCCTTTTTAGTGTGGCCGGTTGACTGCTGCTAACAATCTACCGGTGGATACACCGCCTTTTCCTTTAAACACAACTTTTAAATATAACTCGAATCGTTTACACTAGGATAAGCCTATATGTGAATTGGATACTGCCAGATATTCCCGGCACTCAGATTAGTATAGCGGTTGTCACAAACTACTTTTACTTGGAAACGATATAAGAACCTCCTTATTTTGTAATGGCTCAAACGGAACGTATTTATGACAACCGCTATAAATCCTATAAAATTAATGTTTGGTTCTTGCCTACTGGTTCCATAGCAAATATTGCTATGGATAGGGAGGTGTCCTTTCTCAAGCTCGTCAGGCTGTAGTGAGATTTAGCGATAGCGCTCCGAAGTAAAATCTCACGCTTAACGAGCTATACTTATTGCTTAGCGGTACATCACGGAATATCTCATTCGTTTACTGTGATGCCCTTTATATGAATATCACGTCTTCATTCTTCACTGATTGTCAAGAATGAGGACGCGACCCCTTTGTTTGCCTCGGAAATCAGATAAATCCGTTTGCTTGAAACCACCCTAAAGCTTCGCTCAGGCTCTCTTCGATAGGCCGCTGCCCCAGGTCTAAATCCTCCCTGGCTTTCGTACAATCCCACCAGGAATAATGGCTGCCAACCCGAACCCATGAGGCACTCGTGATCGGCGGTTTACGGGTCATCCTTGCCAGCATTTCATATCCGTAACCTGAAAAAACAGCCATCCATTTGGGAAGTTTTAAAATTGGCGATCTCCCGCGTCCGGCCACCTCGACGATCAGATCAAAGTACTCCTTGATGGTTACATTGCGATTACCGAGAATATATTTTTCACCGGGTTTTCCGTTTTCCATGGCGCTGATGATGCCAGAGGCACAGTCTCCCATATCGATGAGATTAATGCCACCGTCAACGTAACCCGGAAGTTTTTTTTTGATGATATTGATGATCAGTGCACCGGTGGGAGTGGGGGAGATGTCCCGGGCGCCGACAGGACTGCTGGGGTTGACGATCACAACCGGCAAGCCCTGCCTGGCAAATGTCATTGCGATCTGCTCGGCGCGAAATTTTGAAATGTAGTAATGATCTTTGGTCGGGTTTAAATTAAACTGTGCGGATTCATTGGCCGGTGTTGGGCCGTGAGCACCCAAAGCCGCAACTGAGCTGCAGTAGACGATTTTTTTGATATCCGCATCTCGGCAGGTGTTCAGCACATTCCGCGTACCTTCTTCGTTGACCCGATACATCGAACCGGGGTCCGGTAACCAGTTCGCATACATTGCAGCCAGATGATAGACATTTTGGCAGCCAACCAGCGCATGACCCATAGACTGGATATCGCAAATATCACCAAAAGCAAGCTCGACCTTAAGACCTTTAAGGTTTTGCAAACTGCTTGACTTGCGCACCAGGCAGCGTACGGCCTCGCCCCTTTTTAAATGCTCCCGCACCACCGCCGATCCAATATACCCAGTTGCACCGGTGACCAGCACAGTCATGAAATACAATCTCCTTTTTGTTTCAGTAAATGCTTCGTCAGGCGTTTGGCGAGGCCGATGATAGTTAACACCGTAGGTCGGTCCAGTGCCTCCGGAAATACACTGGCGTCGCAGACATAAAGGCCCTGGATCTCAGTTTGCAGATTGGTATCCAGCATGTCGCCAATTCGAACAGTTCCGCTGGGATGGGTGCCAATAAAGGGTCGCATGAATATGCTCGATTTTTTTGCCCCGGCGGTGATGAGGATTTTTTTGCACAGATCGTAAGCATGTTTTAAGCGCTCATCATCACCTGCTGTCATGGGTTTGCGGATTTTACCATCCGGATAAATTCCCCCGCATATATCGTCTTTGAGTTTGATCATCACACCCAGCATCTTATGCCACTGGAGCCAGCGAAGTGCAGGCCCGATGCCTTTGCGAATGGCCGCCAGAGGATACAATAGCCACGGGTCCGTCAGCGTGCTAAGCATATAGCCTGCTTCCGGGTTTTCCCATGACCAGGTCATCGGCGGTTCTTTCCCGGTGCCTTTTTCGCGACTGGCGCCGTAGATCATGACGGTGGTATCCATGGTCATGCCAACTCCGGCTGCATTCAATCCCGAGTTCTGAAGAATACGGGGAGAGCCGATACCACCGGCGGCCAGTATTATCGTTTCAGCACTGGCAATAAATTTCCTTCCCCGGACTTTGCCTTCAACACCGATTGCATGTCCATCTTCAATCAGCACTTTGTGTACCCGGGTGCCTTTTTTTAGCCGGGTGCCATGAACGATCGCCTCGTCCACCCATTCGGCCGCATGCCATTTGGCGCCACAGCGGCATCCCAGCATGCAAGAGGCCTGGCAGTTAAAGTTTTTATCCTGGGCTTTACATCGTTCAGGAACCATAAACTTCGGCTGCGGGAACCAATCATATCCCAGCCCTTGCGCGGCATGAGCGATGCGGGTGGAAGCGTTGCCTCTTAATTGTTCAGGCAACGGCTGGATGTTCAATTCTTCAATGGTTTCTTTGACTTCGGCATCCGTGTCGATGCCGTAACGGGTTTTCAGCCACTCTGGCGGCGCTGCGGCACAACCGGCGTACATGCCTGTGGCACCGCCCACCATCATCGGAGCAATAATGTTCATTCCTTCTTCAGTAAACAGCAGACTGGAGCGGTCTGAATACCAAAGGGCACCCAAATAGGTACCATAGTAAAATTTTCCCCGATGATCATGGCCCCGTTCCAGCAGAAGAACGTTTTTGCCGTGTTTGGACAATTCACGGGCAACCGTTGCGCCGCCGGGACCGGATCCGACGACAATGACTTCTGCGGATAGTTTTAGTCTGTCAACCATCAATCTCGACTTTCGTTCAATTAGGGCTATAGCGTTACCGGTTCCTGCTTAATAAATTTCTGAAGGAGTTTCGGCAATTCTCGATAATCGACCAAAGCGGCCTGTTTTGAGAGATCTACCGAGTTGTACGTATGCCAGTATAAAACTGGTCTCGATTCCCTTTGTCGCGTCCTACAATGGTCCAATACGGCGGCCACGGTTTTGGCTGTGTAGGTGGGATCCAGTCTTATATCCGTTTTTTCTTTTAGCATCTGAGATGCCATTCTACCCGCTTCAGTTGGAACCCCGTAGCCATCGCCGAAATATTCGTCCAGGATTCGCGGAGCGCGTAGCGAAATGTCGGGTATGCTCCGGGATTTTTGTTTTAACAATCTGTATGTTTTGTGCATTAGAGATACAACCGTTTCTGGCGTACAGGCATGAAAGGGACCGAGATGCGACTCCGACACGCGAATGCCGATGACTTCGGTGTTTAAGCCGGCCAATTGCACACCCAGCGAAAGACCGCCTAGCGTACCACCGGATCCCACGGGGCACATAATGATTGCCGGTTGCGGTATTTCACCACGATCGACGTGTTCTTTCAATTCAAAAGCGGCATTGACAAAACCAATGGTTCCAATGGGATTCGAACCGCCGGCATAAAGAAAATAGGCCCGCGGATGCTTGAGTCTTTCTAAAAGATAATATCTGATCACCGTTGCCCAAAGCGTTTTTTGATATTGTATATTGGCCCTGTATTTTTTGAATAGAAGCAAATTCTGCTGTACTTTTCGGGTAACCGGCTGCCAGGACAGAAGCAGGGTACAGGCGATGTTCAGTCGATTGCAGAAAATGGCGGTTGCCAGTCCATGGTTGGTACCGATTCTGCCAAAGGTTATCAGGTGGGCGGTGTTTCTGCGCCTGGCTTCCGCCAGAATGAATTCGAGTTTTCTGATTTTATTCCCGCCGTAAATTCGGGAAGAAAGGTCATCTCTTTTAATCCAAAGGTTATCATATCCAAGCCCGTTAAGCAGTTGGATCGGGGTCGGGAAAATGCCCAGCGGAATCCAGGCAATTTTTCTTTCCAGTTCAGGATAATGTCTGAAAAGTATTGGCGGATCCAATGCTTCAGGCCTCCCAGTTTCTTTCATTTTTCCTCAGATCCTCCAACCGGATGCCCTGGGATCGAAGATATTTTTTTCTGATCAGATAATAGGCAACCCCGGATATTACAAATGCTATGAAGCTACCAACCTTCACCGGTGAATTTAAATCGTAAAGGATAATGATGCTGAAAAACAAAACCATCAGTATTCCCACCATTGGACAAAACCACAGCCAAAATCCTTTTAATTTAAATCCCGATTTACGGTACTTTTCGGGATAAAGAACCGGCAAACGTATGGATGCTATTTGTATTGGAATGAAAATTATTAATGACCCCAGGGCGGCAAATGCGGCAAGTGTTTCCAATGAGAAACCGGAGATAATCCCCGCCAGGGAGAAAATCCAGATGATGGCCAAGAAAATATGGGGGGTACTAAATCTTTGATTTATTTTTCCCAGCCAGTGCGGCAGAAGATTGTCATCTACAATCATCAGCAACGACTTGCTTCCTACAATAAATAATGCATTCAAGGTCGTTGTTAATGCCAATATTGCGCCGCCGGCGATAAAGAAGATCAGCCCGGCCTTTCTCAAGGTAAGTTGACTAACTTTGATCAATGGCTCTTGTGATTCCAGCAGAAGTTGCGCAGGAACAGCCCCAACAGTGGCGAAGGCAACCGCAACGTAGACAATTAAAACGATTGGAAATGCAATAAAAAAGGCTGTGGGAATAACTTTACCCGGATTAATAATCTCCCCGCCGAGTTCGATGATCCCGTTTGCCCCACCGTAGGTGAAGGTCAGCAAGGCTGTTCCAAGGAAAATATTGGGCAGGCCCCTAGCGAACATGTTTGAAAAGTTTTGGGGGTCGATGACCTGGAGACCCGATACGGAATAATAGATCAGCGCCGAAATTAGAGTTATCACAAAGATGCCTTGAATTTGAGCCGCAGGTTTTACACCCAATATATTGATGACAAAGATAAAGGTTACAATGGCGATAGCTACCACCGGCGCCGAGATGTCAGGTAATAAAACCTGTGCATATCTGGCACAGCCCAGCGCATATAGCGGAATTTGCCCAATGAATGATGCCAGCGCATATACCCAAATGCCAACAAATGCCAGTCCGGGCGACACCATTCTGCTGGGATACTTGTAATTCGCGCCGGTGGTGGGGATTGCCGATCCCATCATGGCCACCGGAAGCATACTCAAAAATACGGGAATCGCTGCCAATGCATAGGCTATCGGCAATGCCTGTCCGACTATTTTATAAACAATGCCGGTGAAAACAAACACGCCGCCACCAATGGTAAAGCCGATGACGATAAATGAAACCGCCGGAAGCCTCAAGACACGCTTTAATTCAGGAGCTGGCATGTTAATTGAGAATGATAAATTGTGTACTGGATTTGGTCGCAGACCAACATATGGAAACATGAAATGAGTGGAAACTTTGGTATCCAATTATCAAATGCGGATTTGGTTGGCAAGGTGCATTTTTGGGCGGCTGGTGTCGCTTTATTTCATTTTCCGCGCGCCATCCCGCCACGGCGGGACTGTAATAGCCATAGTTTCTGACTCCTGCCCTCGGCTGGATTCGCCTTTATTGGGCACGTGACTGCACATGGCAGCGAGCCATTCCAATACGTCGAAAGCCTTTGTCTGCACCCAATCCATTGATTTGTATTCCACTACCCGGCATTCATAAGAAGCATAAAATACCTGTCAATTTTTTCCTTTAAACGCGGGGGTAAAGTATACACTGAAATCGTCCCTGATTGCGCTAAAGCCATGTTAAAAGGCATTATACGATATCGTGTTGATCCTGACAGCATCATCCACTCAGATGGATGGCGTGGCAATAATGGACGTGTAGACCTGGGTTATAAAAGCATTATCGAGTTAATCTTGGATCCGATCAGTTTGTTTGACCGTAAAAGCTACATAACGGTATAGAGTCTTTTTAGGTCTTTGCGAAAAGTAGACTACCGAAATTCTATGGTATTGCTGATCAATATGATGTATTAAAGCAAGCATCCGGTGTTTTGCAATATATCCTGGAAGAAAATCTGACGGAAGTGGCTGATAAATTGGAAGTAAAATAGAAAGGAGAAATGGTGAAGAGAATTATAGTTATTGGGGCTGGGGCACAGGGAAGCACCATTGCCAAAAAGATGGATGTGCATCCCGAAGTATCTGAAATGATCTGCGCGGATTACGACCAAAAGGCTGTGGAAACGCTGAGTAGTTCACTATCCAAGGCCAAAGCCCTCCAGCTTGACGCAAGTAAAGTAAACGATGTGATCAAAGCTGCCGAAGGGTGTGATCTCATCGTGAATGGGTTGCCCCTGGAGTTCAACATGATTGTAATGGAGGCCGCCCTGGCCGTAAATGCCTCCTATTTGGACATGGCCGGTCCCATGGAAAAAATCGGTTTTATCGAAAGCTACGAGCTGCTGTTTTCGGAATGGCATGAAAAATTCAGAGAGAAAGGGCTTACGGCCTTTGTTGGGTGCGGTTCGGCACCCGGGCTTGCCAATGTCATGGCCAGAGAATCCGTAGACAAGCTGGATAGTTGTGACAGCATCGGGATATACGTTTATGAGGGCCTCAAGACAAAACGGTTTACGCCTTTCTGGTGGTCGCCGGAGGTAGCCTTCGGGGACATGGCCTACAAGACTTTTCGATACGAAAACGGAGCGCACGTAATAGACGAACCCTTCAGCAGACCCGTATTGATGAAACTTAAGGGCATTGACCGGGAGGTTCGACTGGTGGACCATGAACATGACGAACCGATCACCATGGGATTGATGGCCGAAAAAGTACTAAAGGGCGTCAAAAACGTTGAATTCAAGTATGGTGGGCCCTGCGTCGAGCTTTCCGAACTCCTGTATAACATGGGGTTGCTCTCCAAGGAGCTGGTAACAGTTAAAGATACCACTATCGTACCGATGGATCTGGTGCTTGAATTGTGCCCGCCTGCCCCGAAGTATCCGGATGAAATAAAGGCTATTATCGATGAAGGGGTGATCACGGAAGAGGCCGCCTTTCTGGTCAGAGTCGATGGCCGCAAAGATGGAAATTCCGTAAGAATCAATTCTTACGCCAACGCACCGGGGTTGTTGGAAGCATTCGAAACATCTGGCCTGAGCCACGAAGCCTATCTGACGGGTCAGTGCGCCGCTGTTTTTGTGAAATTAATGGTGGAGGACATATTTGCAGAAAAGGGTGTATTTGTTCCGGAGCAGCTCGATGCGGATGTCCGTAAATTTTTCTTTTCAGAACTCGCTAAACTGGGTATCACGATCGATGAAACCCATGCATGATTTTAAATGCAAATACAGACTGAATTTACCTGTGGAAAAGGGAGAACAAATACATGCAAGTAACGAATATAGCAGAAATTGAAACGATGGGTTAAATCCGCTTCAGCAGCACTGCGTTGCGACAGCGGCGACACTTCAACAGGCTAGCCGGTAATGAAGGTTGGTTGGATCCGGTTTGGCTCCACCCCTACGTCGAACAGCTTGGTCACCACCTGGCCTAAATGCTGAGCCCTGGTGACACGAATCCCTTTATCTGCAGCCACGACCGGATCCCTGAAAACAATTCATTTTTTTTCATGCCAATTTAATAGCTCCCGTAAGTAATAAAATCGGTTTTGATTTTTTTCTTGACAGCTTGTCTCGGAAAGATTATTGAATGAATGTTCAGTTAATTTCTCTGGAGGCTGAACGCCTATGCGGAAAAATCAAAAGGCCGAAATACGCAAACCGGTAATTCTGGAAAATTACTACCAGATAATTATAAAGGAAGGACTGGAGGGCGCATCCATCGGCAAGATTGCAAAACGCATGAATATCCACCCCAGCCTGATCATTCACTACTTTCAAACCAAAGAAAAAATGACCGAAGAACTCGTAGACCTCCTCATCGAGAAATACGAGGCCCCGGAATTTCTTGACTTTAGCCATATTTCAGATCTGAATCAGCGGTTTCAAGCACTGATGGACACCATTTTTTCCCTTGAGTGGTCAAGGACTGTGGATCCGGGCGTCCACTTCGGTTTTTACTATCTCAGCTTCAGGAGACCGGTGATCCGGGAACGTTTCAGGCAAATGTTTATGGGGTTTCGCGATTACCTGGTGCGTGAACTGGAAACATATCGGGACGCTGGCATCATCAAGGTAAACGATGTAAAAATGGCAGCGGATATGGTGGTAACTCTGATGGAAGGATTGGAGTTCCACGCCCATTTTCTCTCCGAGGGGCAGCCCTTTGAGGATTTTGCCGATGCTTCAAGAAAAATCGTCGTTAATATGCTGATGCATCCGACGGTTTAGATTTGATTCGTGTGCTTATGTGGGCCCATTCCATTCAAACCAATTGCGGCCTGGAAGCAATAAGAATGATAGGGGGTAGAAAATGCGAGATTTTGAAGAAGATTACAGCAGTGATTACCGGGGAAGGGATATAAAGACAGCCCTGGCAGAGGCCGATCAAATGGTAAATACCATTTTGACCCCTCCGGACCGGACGCCGCTGGAGGATCGCAAGGAGATCGCCTTAAAGACCGTTCGCAATTTCAGGGACCATATCAACAAAGGGTTTCTGGATTACAGAAAATCCGTCACCGAGGCGACCAACTTTGCGATTACGGAATGGACGGGCCAGGGGTCTGTTCTGGTCGATGCGCTCGACCGGGAGTATCTGGATCTATTGGGGGGCTACGGGCTCTACTCTTACGGCATTCGTCACCCCAAGATTGTGTCCGCGGTCAAGGCCCAGCTGGACCGGTCGCCACAGTACAGCCAGGAAATGCTCGATCCGTTGCGGGCGCAATTGGCAAGGGTCCTCGCTTTACTCACGCCCGGAAAGATTCAGTACGGTTTTTTTGCTAATTCGGGAACAGAGGCCGTAGAAGGCGCCATGAAGCTGGCCAAGCTCTACACGGGTAGAAAAGGATTTATTTCGATGCTGAAGGCGTTTCACGGCAAAACACTGGGCACCCTTTCCCTCATGGGCAAAAAAATCTACCGGGAGCCGCTCCTGCCCCTGCTCGAAGGGGTCCGACATGTTCCTTTCGGTGAGGCCGATGAGGTGGAAAAAGCCCTAGCCGCAGCCAAGGCGGTTGGTGACGGCATTGCCGCTGTGGTTGTCGAACCCATCCAGGGCGAAGCAGGCGCTGTAGTACCTCCCGACGAATACTGGCCACGGCTGCGCGAGATCTGCAACCACTATGACGTGCTTCTTATTGCCGACGAGGTCCAGACCGGAATGGGTCGCACCGGCGAAATATTCGGTGTGGATCACTGGAACGTCGCACCGGACATTATCTGTCTGGGAAAAGCCCTGGGCGGGGGCGTGGTGCCCATGTCAGCCTTTTTGTCCACGGCAAAGATATGGGAGTGCATGGAGCCCAATCCGTTCATGCATACGACCACGACCGGTGGAAACCCGCTTGCCTGTGCGGCAGCCCTGTCGGCGGTCACGGTGCTTTTGGAGGAAGATCTGGCCGGGCAGGCCAGGGACAAGGGCGAATATGTGCTGGGTCAACTGCGACAACTGCAGGAGCGCTATCCCGGTGTCCTGGCAAATATCAGGGGCCTGGGGCTTTTGATCGGTATGGAGTTTCCCACGGACGGGATCGGCTACAAGGTCGTTTCGGGTCTTTTTTCCAGGGGTGTGCTGACGGCCGGAACCCTGACGAACGCAAAGAACATCCGTTTCGAACCGGCCCTGAACGTGCCCCAAAATATTTTAGATGAGATTTTAAACCGGCTTGAAGACGTGTTTAAAACCATCGAGCTGCCGAGAAGACCCCAGGCAATGAACCTTTACGCCGGCCAGGTGCTGCATGTGGATCTTACCGAAAGAAAAGTCGAAGAAAAGGCCATCAACAAAGATTGGCTGAAAGACTTTATCGGCGGCTGGGGGCTTGCGGCGCGGTATTTCTATGATCTTTCGGACCCTAAATCCGATGCCCTGTCTTCTGAAAACCCGATTGTGATCATGACGGGTCCATTGTGCGGAACCCTTGCACCCACTGCATCCCGAACCTGCCTGGTATCCAAATCCCCCGCTACGGGCACAATTTTTGAGTCGAATGTGGGCGGTGCCTTTGGGCCCGAGCTCAAATTTGCAGGGTATGACGGCATCGTAATCACCGGCCAGGCGGATCGCCCGGTTTACCTGCGCATCGAAGATGACAGGGTTACCATAGAAGATGCGGGGCCCATTTGGGGCCTGGGCGTATTTGAGACCGAAAATTGGCTCGGGAAGACCATGGGCCATGGAGTTAAAAGTCTTTCGATCGGTCCGGCCGGGGAAAACATGATCCCCTTTGCCTGCATCGGTTCCGAAGCTTATCGCCAGATGGGGCGCGGAGGAGCCGGAGCCCTTTTCGGTGCCAAGAAGCTCAAGGCGGTTGCCTGCGTCGGCACCGGCGGTGTTCAAGTGGCGGATATGGGAATTTTCTGGGAAAAGGTGGCCGATGCCAAAGAGTCCAATCTATTGACAGATGAAAATCTTTGGGCTCAGAGTGACGGAACGCCCATGTTAATAGACGTCACCAATGAGATGGGAATCCATCCCACCCGCAATTAGACCTTGGGGGTCAATCCCAAGCGCAGGGGCCTCGATTCGGAGGTGATCAAGTCCGTTAAAATCGGAGACAGGGCCTGTGCGACATGTCCTCTGGGCTGTGGTAATTTTACTTCCGTCAACGGAGTTGAGATGGAAGGACCCGAATACGAGACACTTTGCCTGGGAGGGTCCAACTGCGAGATCAACGATCTGAAACAGGTCATGCGCTTTAACCACCTGTGCGATGATCTTGGTTTGGACACCATGTCAACCGGCAGTACCATCGGTCTGGCCATGGATTTGACCGAATCGGGTGACCATGACCTGGGATTGCGATTCGGTCAGGCCGAGGAATATCTCGCCGTGATTCCTGAAATCGCCCGATTGTCCACGGATCGAGGCCGTGACCTTGCCCTGGGCGCTGCGAAACTGGATGCCAAGTGCGGTAGATCGGACAAGGCGGCCCATGCCAAAGGGCTCGAGATGCCCGCATACGATCCCAGGGGAAGTTATGGGATGGGGCTGGCCTATGCCACCAGTGAAAGGGGTGCCTGTCATTTGCGCGCGTTTCCCATATTTGCAGAAGACCCCTTCAAGCTAAATGCCATGGCCAAAGACGTGATAACGGGTCAGAACGCCAACGCGATAAAATGGTGCATGTGTTTTTGTGATTTCTGGGGATCGGTGGACACCAAGATCATGGCAGAAATGCTCACCGCCGGATTGGGGAGGCAGATTTCCGCTGATGACCTGGACAAAGTCGGCGAACGGATCTGGAACCTGATAAGGCTTTATAATCTCCGGGCGGGTTTTACCGCCGCCGATGATGTACTGTCCGAAAAACTGGCGAAAAAGGCTCTTGATAACGGTCCCCATGAGGGACGTGTTTTGAGCCCTGAAGTCCTGGAGGAGATGAAATCGCTTTATTATCATCTTCGCGGCTGGGATGAATACGGCAGGCCAGGTAAAGACAAACTGAATGAACTCGGGCTTCAAAGTCTATAGAAGATTGGAGTGTTAGCGGTTATCGACCGCCGACCTGATATATGGAGGATGAACATGGAAAAACATCTACTGGCCATACCCAATCGCTGCACCGGGTGTAACCGGTGTGCCTATGCCTGCGCGGCTGTAAAAGAAGGGATGTTCATGCCCTCAAAAGCGCGGATCAAGATAAACAACTTCCCGCTACAGGGCTATTCGGTGCCAAGCATTTGTTTTCAATGCCCCAAGCCGGATTGTATGGAAGCCTGCCCGGTGGGGGCCATCTTTAAGAACGAACGGGGAGTAGTTGTTATCGACGCCCGCAAGTGTGACGGTTGCAGTGACTGCGTTGCCGCTTGCCCCTACGGTATGATCGAGCAATACGGTTCCGGCAAAGCTTTCAAGTGTGACCTGTGCGGTGGAACGCCTGCCTGTGTCGGCGAGTGCCAGTACGGTGCCCTGGCGTTTAAGGAGCCGGATAAGGTTTCCCGCAAGCTCCGCGGAATTCAGATGAAACAGCGTATTGTGGAAGGCTCTGCATGTGAAAAACGCCACATGCTTGCGCAAAAAATTCTGAAGGACGCCGTCCGTGTGCCACGCACGGCCGGTTATATGGGCTGATACGCCCAGTGGCATTCTTGCTGCGGTAATTATATTGAAATCATCTGTGACGTCCGCGGAAAAGGCCCCAATCCGGCAACGGAGCTGGTTTTCGATCGAAATGCCAGGCAACCGGCCACGGATAAAATCAAGCAACTGGTCAAGACATGCCCTGAAAAGAGACTGATTCTTTTAGCCTGCGGCAATTTTGGAAACGTCATTCGCACCCTGATGCCACTGGTGATCACCGATGAGCAGCTCGAGCTAGGGCTGTCCATCCTGCGCGACTGGCAGACGTCTATTCGCAAATAAAAGGGGAAAGAGGCCGACAATGACTTCTGGGAACAAAGACGGATTGTTCATCGAGGGCATCAATAAGCGCTTTGGAGATGTGGAGGCCCTCAAAGATGTGGACCTTGAAGTGAGCAGCGGTGAATTTTTTACCCTGCTCGGTCCTTCCGGCTGCGGCAAAACCACCCTGCTGCGCATCATTGCCGGTTTAGAGCTTCCGGATACCGGCCGCGTAAACCTGGGCGGAAAGGACATTACATCGCTGCCGGCCACCAAGAGACAGGTCAATACTGTCTTCCAGAGCTACGCGCTTTTTCCGCACCTGAGCATCTTTGAAAACGTGGCTTTTGGGCTCCGTTCCCGGAAATTTGCCGACACCGAGGTGAATAAGCGGGTGGACAAACGGCTGGAAATGCTGGGTCTTCAGGACATGAGTGACCGGTATCCCGACCAGCTTTCGGGTGGCCAGATGCAGCGCGTCGCTCTGGCGCGGGCTCTGGTAAACGAGCCGGAAATCCTCCTTTTAGACGAGCCCATGTCCGCCCTTGATGCGAAACTGCGGGCACAGGTTCAGGAAGACCTCCGCCGTATTCAGCGTCGCCTGGGAAGAACCTTTCTGCTGGTGACCCATGATCAGTCCGAAGCCTTGGTTTGCAGCGATCGTCTGGCGGTCATGCATGAAGGCCGGATCGTTCAGTATGGCACTCCTGAAGAGGTGTATGATTTTCCCAAAAACAAATTCGTGGCCGAATTCCTTGGTGCTGCAAACCTGATCGAGGGCGAGAAGGTGACCGGTGGCGTCGACACCATGTATGGGATCCTGCAACTGGAGGAAGAACCTCCATGGACCAGAGGAACGCTGGCTATCCGTCCGGAATGGATTCAAATCAAGGACAGGCAGCCCGAAGCCAACGGTATCAAAGCGCAGGTCAGCGAAGTCATCTATCGGGGAACCAATTTCGATCTCTGGCTCGAACCCGGACCTCTCCGTGTCCGCACCAGTTCCTACAAACATTTTAGGCCCGGCGATCAAGTTTGGCTAGAGATTGCGGCCAGTGAACTGGTCATTCTGGAAAGTGAAAATGAGAAATAAATTGATGATATGGTACGGGGAACTGACCACCCAGAACCGTCTTATCAAGCGGGGCCTTTTTTTTCTGTTATCCGGGATGCTCTGGCTGATGGTTTTCCTGGTGCTACCGGGACTGGTTCTGGTGGTGGTCAGCTTTGCCACCCGGGGGGCTTACGGTCAGCTCGAATGGGAATTCACTATCGAAAACTACAAACGGCTGGCTGGTTTCAGCCTTTTCGGCTGGACGGCCGATTACCTGATCATCCTGTGGCGATCGGTGGTGGTCGCCTTTGTCACGACCCTGATATCGGTGATTCTCTCCTACCCTCTCTGTTTTTTCATTGCTGCGCGGGAGGAGCGAAGCCGGTACATGTGGCTGATACTGGTCATCATTCCCTTCTGGACCAATATGGTGATCCGGACATACGCCTGGTTTCTAATTTTGTCACCGGAATTACCCTTTGCCAAGGTCGCCGCAGCAATGGGGTTCATCTCCGAAAGTGCACCGCTATATCCCAATGCCTTTGCGGTGTATATCGGCATGGTATCCATGTTTTTACCTTTTGTCACGTTGCCGCTCTATGCCAGTGTGGAAAAGCTCGATTGGTCTCTGGTCGAAGCGGCCCAGGATCTGTATGCATCAAAGGTCAGGGTTTTCACGCAGGCCATCCTTCCCCAAACACTGCCCGGATTGTCTGTAGGGATTATCCTGACTTTCGTTCCGGCTATGGGCATGTTCGTTGTCCCGGATTTACTTGGCGGTGCAAAATACATGCTGGTGGGAAACCTAATCCAGCAGCAGTTCGGCGCCAGTCGTGACTGGCCTTTCGGTGCCGCCATCAGCATGGGACTCATGGTGCTGACCATGGTCAGTCTCCAGATCTACCGGCGCAGGAGTAAAGAAATCGATCACATATGAGACGAACGCATCCCATCATTACTTCTTTGGCTTTGCTCACCATGGGCTTTCTCTACCTTCCCCTGGTGGGTGTTGCCGTTTTTTCGGTAAACTCCGCCCGGCGCGGCCTGGTCTGGAAGGGATTCACCCTCGACTGGTATATCAAGCTTTTCAGCAATGAATGGATTTTGGAAGCCGCCTGGAATACACTGGTGCTGGCGGTGGTTTCGACCCTCATCGCCACGGTCCTCGGAACCATATTGGCCATCGGCATGGACCGATTTCCCTGGACCCGGAAAACCAGCAGTTTTCTGGATATCATTTTACACATTCCCGTCGTCATTCCGGACATCATCCTGGCCGCGGCTCTGGTGGTTGCTTTCGGACTCCTTCGTTTGCTTTCGAATGTCTTCGAACCGGGCCTCCTGAACATGATCATCGGGCATATCACCTTCCAGGTCGCATTCGTCGCTTTAGTGGTTCGCAGCAGGCTCGTGGCCATCGGCCGGGAAGTCGAAGAGGCGGCCCGTGATCTATTCGCAAGCAACTGGTATCTGCTCAGGCGGGTCATGATCCCGCTGCTCATGCCCGGCATTGTTGCCGGAGCGATGCTGGCTTTCACCCTATCCCTGGACGACTTTGTGATCAGTTTCTTTACGGCTGGCCCTGAGTCCCAGACGTTGCCCCTTTTTATTTTCGCGGCTGTGCGCCGGGGGGTGACCCCTCAGATTCATGCGTTGTCGACACTCATTATGCTTATTACGGTAATTCTCGTCATTGCCACAGAACGTTTAACCCGCAAAGGCTGATAAAAGCCTCTGTTTACCCAAAGCTTGTTATTTCCATTCATTTGGAAGAAAGGAGAACAATCATGCGCAGACTATTGGTGTTATTTGTGGCGTTGTTGTTGGTAGCCCCGGCCATTGTCACGGCTGAGGAACTCAAGGTTTTCATCTGGTCGGAATATATGGACGAGGAAGCGATGCCGGCCGCCTTCGAGAAAAAGACGGGAATAAAGGTCAGGCTGGACATTTACGAAAACAACGAGGAAATGGTCGCCAAACTGCAGGCCGGCGGGGTAAGCCAGTATGACATCATCGTGCCTTCGGATTACATCATGCCGGTGTTGATCAACCAGAAGCTGATTCAGCCCATCGATCACGCAAAGGTGTCGAACCTCAAGAACCTGAAGCCGCTTTTCAGGGAAACCTCATACGATCCGGGCAACAAATGGTCGGTGGCCTGGCAGTGGGGCACAGTAGGCCTCATGTACCGGAAGGATCGGATCTCGGACGAAGACGCCCAATCCTGGTCGATTCTGTTCGATCCCAAAAAGAAACCCGGGTCTTTCTGGCTCATAGACTCGGTCCGGGAGATGATGGGCATCGCTCTGCTTTATCTGGGCTATGAATTCAACAGCACAAACCCCAAGGAGCTCAAGGAAGCTGCCGATCTGCTGGTGGCGACCAAGAAGACAAAAGACTGCATGGGTTTCAAACCCGGCGTTGGTGGTAAGAATGATGTGGTGGCGGGTACTGCGGCAGCCGCCATCGTTTACAACGGTGATGCCATCCAGTCCGTCACGGAGAATCCCGACAAACTGGCTTTTGTAATTCCAAAAGAAGGCAGTGAAATCTGGTATGACTCCATGTGTATCCCGGCCAAAGCTCCCAATCCGGATACGGCCCATAAATGGATCAACTGGATACTGGAGGCCAAAGTGGGTGCCGACCTTTCCAACTACAATCAGTTCGCCACACCCAATGCGGCGTCCATGCCCTACATTACACCGGAGGATATTACAAATCCTGGAATTTATCCGACACCCGATATCATGAAAACCCTCCACTTTACCAAGGACCTGGGCAAGAAAAACCGACTGATGGATGAAGCCTGGACGAGGGCAAAGTCACATTAGAATAGAAGTTCAAGAGTTGGCGGTTGCGGGGTTCGACCACTGTAACCGCCAACGAATAGATTCCATCGCTGGTAAAAATGTAATTGTCAAAAAACTTGAGCAGTTGTCCACGGGATAACGGATTTCGCATGCCGGGTGAGTTTGAGTCGCACAAGGACTGCTCATGTTCTGGCCCGAGCGCGTAGACACCTGACGGCTCGGGGCTTTACCCGCCTAGAAAGCTGCTTCGGTATTGGGTATTCCAATTGCGAACTGCGTTCTAACAACAAATAACCAATAACAATTAACTATCGGCCGCCAGGCCGATCAGGGGAGGAACAATGGGCCAATTATCAAACGAGCAATTACTTAATCTCAGGTCCGATTTTATTTCCGGCGGCGTCGGCTCGGTCACGACTCAATTTGTTGAATCTGCCCGGGGGGCTATGCTGCGCGATGTCGAAGGCAAGGAATTCATTGACTTTGCCGGCGGCATCGCCGTCATGAACATCGGCCACAGCCACCCCAAAGTGGTTGCCGCCATCAAGGAGCAGGCTGAGAAGCTGACCCACACCTGCTTCATGGTGAACCCCTACGAGACCGCCGTGCAGTTGGCAAAAAAACTCTGTCAGATCACCCCCGGAGATTTTCCCAAAAAAGCCGCCTTTTTAAACAGTGGGGCCGAAGCGGTGGAAAACGCCGTGAAAATTGCACGCTATTGCACCGGGCGGCCGGCAATTCTGGTATTCGATAACGCCTATCACGGCCGTACCTTGCTCACCATGACCATGACCAGCAAGGTTAAGCCCTATAAATGGAAATTCGGCCCCTTTGCACCGGAAGTCTACCGCATGCCCTTCGGTGACGCAGTGGGCCCTGATAAACTCAAAGATGTTTTCATCAAACAGATTGACCCTGAGTCTCTGGCGGCCGTTGTGGCCGAGCCGGTTCAGGGTGAAGGCGGTTTCAGCGCGCCACCGCCGGGGTATTTTCAGGAGCTGGTGAAAATCTGCCATGACAACGGCATCCTGTTTGTGGCCGATGAAATCCAAAGCGGCATGGGCCGCACCGGTAAAATGTTTGCCATCGAACACTGGGGGGTCGAGCCGGATCTGGTAGTGGTGGCCAAGAGCCTGGCCGCTGGTATGCCCCTGGCAGCGGTTGTCGGCAAAGCCGAAATCATGGATTCCGTGCACGCCTGGGGCCTGGGCGGAACCTACGGCGGCAACCCGGTGGCGTGCGCAGCCGCCCTGGCGGTGCTCGATGTCTTCGAAGAAGAAAACATGCTGGCCAAGTCAATCGCTTTGGGAGAAAAGCTGAAAACCCGCTTCGAAAAGTGGCAGAAGGATTTCAGCATTATCGGTGAAATCAGAGGGCTGGGCGCCATGCTGGGACTGGCGTTCGTCAAGGGACCGGCCGGGGAGCCGGCCGCGGATGAGGCCAAAAAGCTGGCCGCCTATTGTCTTGACAAGGGGCTGCTGATTCTGGTTTGCGGAAGCTATGGCAACGTCGTGCGGGTGCTGGCACCCTTTGTGATCACCGATGAGCAGCTGGAAAAAGGCCTCGCCATTATGGAAGACGGTTTAAAAGAGATTTCCCATTAGACTGGGAATAAGAAGGTCATTGATAGTTATTATTGAAAGGAATTTTTGACAATGTCTAGTCGTAAAGAAGCCATACTGCAGGAGTTGAGAAGCCGGACACCGAAATCGGGTGAATTCTGGGAGCAGGCCAAAGACCTGGTTCCCGGCGGTCTGATCAGCGGGGCGCGTAAAATGGAGCCTTACCCGGTGTATGTCGATCACAGTAAAGGCGCCTACACCTGGGACATTGACGGCAATCGCTATATTGATTGTGCCATGTCGTTCGGTGTACACGTACTGGGACATGCGCCGGAGGCGGTCCTGAAAGCCCTGCACGAACAGTGTGAGCGGGGGATGAGTTACGGCATGCCCCACACCCGGGAAGTCGAATTCACCCGGCGGTTGATCGCTTGCGTGCCCTGCGCCGAGATTGCCATGGTCTGCAATTCGGGAACCGAGTCCACCATGCTGGCCTGGCGCCTCATGCGGGCTGCCACCGGCAAGCCCAAGATTGCCAAGTTTGAAGGCTGCTACCACGGCTGGCATGACTACGCCCAGTGGAGCGTATTTGTCGACCCGGAAACCATGGGGCCCGAGGACCGCCCTAACATGTCACCGGGCTCCGCCGGTATCCCCGACGGTGCCAAAAATACCGTACTGGTTCTGCCGTTAAACGATCATGCTTTCCAATTGATCGAGGCGCATGCCCATGAGCTGGCCGGCGTGGCAATCGAGCCGGTTGTGGGCGGTGGGATGCTGACCGTCGATAGGGCCTTTCTGGAAAAACTGCGCGATGTCACTCGCAAAAACGGTGTGCTGCTACATTTCGATGAGGTGATCACCGGGTTTCGTCTGGCCTTGGGGGGCTGCCAGGAACTGACCGGCGTGCTGCCGGATTTGGCGACCTACGGCAAGATTATCGGTGGCGGGTTGCCGATCGGCGCGGTTGCATGCTCCAAAGACATGGTGGCCATCGCCCAGAAAACCGACGACGGATTTTCGGCAGCCGGTACTTTCAGCGGCAACCCGCTGACCCTGGCCACCGGCGCGGCCATGCTGAAGTATCTCCAGGAAAACAACCACATATATCCCGACATGATGACCAAAGGCGAATTTCTGCGCAACGGTTTCAATGAATGGTGCACCACCAAAGGCTACCCCTTCTGCATGACCGGCATTGGATCGATGTTCCAGATCCATGCTAAAGCAGAGCTGCCGGTTGTCCCCCGAGATTTACTGGGCCAGGACGAGCAAGCACTGGGACTGCTTCAGCTTCATTTCCGGTTAAACAATGTCATCCTGCCATGGATGCATCTGGCTTTTTTCTCCGCCGCCCACAGTCAGGAAGACCTCGAAGAGATACTGAGGGTTTTCAAGGCTTCCGTGGCAGCAGTAATGATATCTGAGAAATCATAAGTTTTCTCAAATAAAATATAAAAAATATCCTTTTCAATCATAAGAGGATAAAAAATTGTTGACCTTCTGGTCTGGTCTGGCCTGACTATAAACGTGGGGGTGATGCTCATGCATATTACCAGTATTTCAGAGGCGAAGGCTCGATTGTCCGCCTTGATCAAAGCCTGAGGTCGCCCTCACCGGCAACATGGATATGCTTTTTCCAACGCCAAAGTAAGAATCGCTCATTTTCTTCATCCGTGCCCGGCGTTTCGCGGAAACTACCGGTTTTACCGGGGATCATCGATCATTTGTCAAAGACGCCGACATATCCTTGATTACTGCCGGGCCGTATGACCCGGCCGGGTTACTTGTTCAGCAGGTCCGTGATCTTTTCCCGGATAGCATCCCCTCCCATTCCCTGGTACGGGATCTGTTCGCCCAGGCCGCCGTTGCCCTCTCTGTATGTGCCCATGTGGGCGTAGGGCGCCGCGAATCCCCTTTCCAGCAGCCAGGTGCCGAACCGGACGCCGAGACCCGACCTGACGTTCTGGGTTTCCACAACCAAAACGAATCCGCCGCCCATAAGCTGTTCCATCATGCCTTCATCAACAACATTCAGAGTTGGCTTATTGATCAGCCCCACCCGGACACCGTCGCTCCGCAGGCGTTCCACCACGTCAAGACAGCGGTAAAGCATCTCGCCGTAAGTAACGACATACCCCTGATCCCCTTCCCGAATGACCTCATCCTTGCCGGGCACGAATGCATAACTGCCGCCGAAGAGCGCCTGTCCGTCTTCGTCCAGAATGAAAGGTGTTGCAGACCGGGTGGAAAACACGAAGCGAAGCCCCTCGTCATTGAATACGGTTTCGAGGATCGCCCGCATCTGGTTGGAGTCCGCGGGGTAGTACAAACGGGTTTGGTCATTCTCCGGCAGGCCGCTGTCGGCAAAAAAATTGTTGATGCCGAAATGGCAGGTATTGTCGGCCATGTCATCCACACCGGCGTGGGAAAAATGGGCCAGGACATTGGCCCGGTTCAAACGTGCCATGCTGATTTCAGAGACCACAATCTCCAGGAAAGCGGAAAAGGTGCCGTATATTCCTTGCCTGCCTTTTTCGGCCCCGAAGCCCGCGGCCACGGAGAAATTGTTGCGTTCCATGATCCCGGCATTTACGTAGACCTCGGGAAAGGTTTTGCGGATATGGTGCAGTCCGCAGGATCCTTCCAGGTCCGAATCCACCACCAGTACTCTCGATTTTCGGTCCGGCATCTGCTCGAGGATATCGCAAACGATCTTTCCGAAATTGTCCCGGTTTTTAGCCATATCCTTTGTACTGCCGATATATTCGATGGCTGTCGATTTTTTAGATGAAGCCTCCAGTAGCTTTACCGCCTCCTGCCGTCCTTTTTCTTTCAGGTAGGTGATAGCAAAATCAACGGGAATCACGTCATGGCCTTTGGGAGATCCCTCAATTCCCGGAAGGCCCACGGCCATTTTGCGTTTATTGATCAACGCCACCGGTCCGTCGGTGACCAGTGCCTTTTGAATTCGTTCAAACAAGGCCGATATGTCCTCGCCGTCGCCGGTATCCACCTTTACGCCATGACCTTGCAGCGTATCCGCGACAGAAAATCCTTTCATATACTTGCTGGGATGTCCGGCGATGGTGACATCATTGTCGTCGATGAGCAGCTTGACACTGAGCTGCTGCGCAACGGCGAAGCGGGCGGCCTCTGCATCGCTGCCCTCCTGCTGGGAGCCGTCGCTGCCGAACATGACCACGGTCTTATCCGGGTTGGCCGTCGCCACACCGTTGACATGGCTCCACAAGTGACCCAGGCGGCCGGAGCTGAAAAATACGCCCTGGTCGTCATCCCTTTCGGGGTGGCCGTAAAGACCGCTGCCGAATTCGCGATAGTGCAGCAGCGACTCGTGTGGTTTGTAGCCGTTGAGCACCGCCATCATATACTGGATGGCGACCCGGTGGCCGGCCTCGTCGAAATAAACGGGATAAACCGTATCGCTCCCTTTCATGAAACCATCGATAATTAAAAGCTCCGGAACGATGTCATAGGCACCGCCCGTATGACCGCCAAGGCCCTTGGTGTTGGCATAGGCCGTAAAAAAGACGATGCTGTCACGAACCACCTCGATGTTTGCCCGCAGCTGCTGCTCTTGCTCAGCGGTGAGTTCGCTTTGGGACATGGAAAATTTCAATGTTTTAATCGCACCCAGATCGATCGGAAATTTCATTTGTTGCCTCCCATGTGACGTGCTGTTTATGCCAGATAATCCGCTTGCCATTGGTCCCTCAAATCCTGGAAGCGGCTGCGTTCATTGCTTTTATTTCCCTTGGCCGCAATCTTTGTCTATTGTTATAGATGCTTATGTACGTTCTTCACAAAGAGGGTCTCATCCCGTCATTCATACGGGATACGGCTACTAACCCCGTACAACCTTAAACGGCCACACCGTGGGTTTCCCGGATAAATTCCAGGTTCTTTACGGCATTTTCATACTTTACCTTGCCGTAATTGTAATAGTCGAATTCGATCCTTGAGATATTGAGCTGAATCAGGCTCCACAAAAACCAGTAAATGTCAGGGAATGGTTTAAACAGGTCGATGTAATAAAGGTTCCGGTCGAAGTCATGCCCGCTGCAATATTCGGCCACAATCTGTTTTTCCGATTCCCGGGGGACAAGAATTTCCTGAAACATATCCGCGATATCATAGTACTTGGGCGCCATCCCGGCATACTCCCAATCGATGATATACATGGGAGAGTCGTATTTGTGCCTTGCATCTTTGTTGATAAGGATGAAATTGTCCGCCAGCAGGTCGTTGTGGCAGGCTGTATATTCAGATTCCGGGATGTTGATAATATCCGCAAGCTTCTCCAGTCGTTTGATGGTCCCGGCGATATCAAATTCCGGATAGTCTGCGTCAAGATCGTTCAGGATGGCGAACATTTTTTTGACTTCGACCCTGGGATTGAATATTTTCTTTAGCTTTACACCGCTGTCATGGATCTTACGAATCGGATCGACGATTTTCGGATAAAGGGATTTGTCCAGAAAGTGATCATTGGTCAGGACAAGGGAGTCTCCAATAAATTCGACGATGGTTACACCGATATCGGGCATGTATTTGATCATTTTCGAGCCGACGCCGATTTTGGCCATTTCCCGTATCGCCTGGGCTTCTTCGTCACGGTTGATAAAAAGATCGGTCTTATCGCCGTAGATCCGAACAGTGTAATCGCCTTTTTCCGACTGAATCCGATACAGTTTGTTGGTTATTCCGCCGCTCAGCTCGGTGATACGCACATCAATGCCCTTCCATTCAGGTAAGAGTTCATAACAGGTTTCTGCTGTAAATTCCTGCTCCAATAATCGCGTTGCCGTGGACATGTCGATTTCCTCCTTCTTTTCGATCTTAAACAATTCAGTAAGTCAGTTGCCGTCCCGGCAGCCGGTAGAATTCTGGTCGCGATCACCCCGCCGGATGAATCAGCGTATATGCAATCAAATTCACACAAACAGAAAAAATATAACGGGGGTAGGCACTGAGTCAATCCCTTTTTTAGTTATGTTTATTGCCGGCCGGATGTGAGCGATCTGAATTATGTCCGATGCCATCGGTCATCCTTGCGCTTTCAATACGCTTTATCGCCAAAGGGGGCTTTAATGGCCGGAGCAGGGCCATACTCAATTTCTCCAGGCTCGCGATCCGCGACGCCAATTGCTACACTGAAGCCGCACCGGAGCGACACATGCGTTCATCCGTCTTTCGAACAACCAGCTTTTTACACAAAAAACTTGACAGCCTCTTATTTAGCGATGTAGTCAAAAAACAAGAGGTTTAGCCAAATATCACGATCAATTTTTTGGCAAGGGGGAGGTTGGCTTGCCATTTTGCTTCACGAACCTGTGAAGAGCATGCCTTTGCGAAACCGGCAAAAGAATGTAGGTCCCATGATCTGGTGGGGAAGCAAATTTTGCTCAATATTTTTCTAAATCTTTTGTCCGGATATGTATAAACATCTATAGCTATAATCCGTAACGAATCATATGAGACTTCACAGCAGCCATGGACAGACGCTGTGGCTCATACACTCATAGTCGACCATCACGTTGACGCCTGTAAATAGCACCATTTAACTGTCACACCCTTGTCGATTATGTTGGATCATTACTCAAACACTTAAACCCCACGAAAGGAGCCATGCAAAATGAAAAGACGCGATTTTCTCAAAAAAGCAGGAATGGGAGCCGCTGCAGTGGCAGCCACAGCAGTAAACGCGCCCTTTGTACACTCCGCCAAGAAAACGACCATAAAGTGGCGGATGCAAACCTATGCCGGTCCCGCCCTGGCGGCGCATGTCGCTAAACCGGCAATCGATGCGTTTAACAAGGTCGCCGATGGCGAGATGGTGATCGAATTATATAACTCTGATCAACTGGTGCCCACGGGTGAGCTGTTCAGAGCCATGCAGAAGGGGACCATCGATGCCGTTCAAAGTGATGATGACTCCATTGCGGCACCCGTAGATGTTTCCATTTTTGGGGCTTACTTCCCGTTTGCCTCGCGCTACTCCCTGGATGTTCCCGCGCTGTTTCACTGGTACGGGCTGGACAAAATCTGGGAGGAGGCTTTTTCTGAAGTGAAAGGCGTCACCTGGCTAAGTTGCGGGGCCTGGGATCCGTGCAATTTCGCCTGCACCAAGCCGATTCGACACCTTGAAGATCTCAAGGGATTGAGAATGTTCATGTTTCCGACCGGCGGCAGGTTTATGCAGCAATTCGGTGTCATCCCGGTGGCCCTGCCCTGGGAGGACATTGAAATGGCGGTTCAAACCGGTGAACTGGACGGAGTTGCCTGGTCCGGCATCACCGAGGATTATACGGTCGGTTGGGCGGATGTTACCAATTATTATCTAACCAACCCCATATCCGGCGCCTGGATAGGTTCCTATTACGCAAATTCGGATTCATGGAACGCTCTGCCGGAGCGCCTGCAGACGTTGTTCCGCCTTCAGATGGACAGCTCGCACTACTACCGGCAACACTGGTACTGGTGGGGTGAAGCACACTACCGCACCAAGGGCAAGAAACTGAAACTAACCTCCATCCCGGCTGAAGAGTGGAAGGCCGTAGAGGATGCCGCTCTCAAATTCTGGGACGATACTGCCAAAAAGAGCGCCAGGAGTGCCAAGGTTGTAAAAATACTCAAAGATTACGCCCAAACTATGAAAGATGCCGGTCCTCCCTACCGGTACTAATGTATCGGGCACTGAGCGTTCATTTTAGCAAAGCGATTGCCTTCCCTGGCTTTAAAATAGAACCGGCCAGGGGAGGTAAACCGCGAAAACACCGAATTAAATATTCATTGAGCGATTTATTACCAAGAGATGTGCTGAACTAGTGAAGCGCAAGGGGTTCGCGAAAACCACATTCATGCCTCCGGTGGATTGAGGATATTTCGCGAACCCTTGCAGCGCCATGCACAAGAGATTCGGTGCAGATCGTGTAAAAATCGCTCAATTCAATTATAGGTAACGGTACCAAAGGAAAGGGGCAAAAATGCCTAAGCCAGTCATAATTTTTGTTCACGCTGTTGATGCAACCAATAAGGTTGTAGGCAAGTTTGCCATGTATCTTGTCTTCATGATGATCGGGATCCTGCTTTACGAACCTATAGCCAGAAACCTCTTCGGTAAGTCAAGCATATGGGCAGTTGAGATGGCACAGTTCACCATGGCCGCTTATTACCTGCTAGGCGGCGGGTACTCCTTGATTCTCAAAGGACATGTTAGAATGGATCTGCTCTATGGCCGCTGGTCGGATAAAAAAAAGGCTAAGGTTGACGCTATCACCTGTCTTTTTCTGATCTTTTACCTGGTGTTCCTCCTCGTCGGTGCCTATTCCAGCATTGAATACGCCGTTATGTACGGGCAAAAAAACCGATCTGCATGGGCACCTTACATGGCTCCCATCAAGATTATTATGGGAATCGGCGTTTTGTTGATGCTGTTGCAGGCCATTGCGACTTTTTTCAAGGATCTGGCAAAGGCAAGAGGGGGGAATATATAATATGAGTTATGAACTTATCGCGATTTTGATTTTTACCTCGATGATGCTCATGCTGCTTACCGGGCAGCGTGTCTTTGGTGCCATTGGCGGGGTTGCCACCCTTTTCGCTTTATTGCTTTGGGGCAAAGGTGCTGCAGAGATGCCCTTTAACGCGGCTTTTGCCTTACTGAACTGGTATCCGCTCCTGACCCTGCCGTTATTCATCTATATGGGCTATATGTTCTCTGAGTCCGGCATAGCGAGCGACCTATACAGAATGTTTCATGTCTGGATGGGGTCGGTCAGTGGTGGATTAGCCATCGGAACTATGGGGCTCATGGTCGCCGTATCCGCTATGAACGGCTTGAGTGTGGCCGGTATGGCCATTGGCGCGAGCCTGGCTTTACCGGAAATGCTTAAGCGAAATTATGAAAAGGTTATGGTTACCGGTGTCATCCAGGCCGGCAGTTCCCTGGGCATCATGGTCCCGCCCAGTGTGGTGCTGGTTCTCTATGGTATGATCGCCAGACAACCCGTCGGCCAACTATGGCTGGCCGGTGTTTTTCCCGGTTTTCTTTTGGCCGGCCTGTTTATGGCATACATCTATATCAGATGCAGAATTCAGCCGCAACTGGGGCCAACCTTATCCCAGACGGAGTTGGAGCAAATAACCTGGGGGCAGAAGTTGCGATTGCTCAGGGCGGGAATCGTTCCTCTTGTCATTATTTTTTCCATGACGGGGCTTTTTCTGATGGGGATCACCAGTCTCGTTCAATGTTCGGCAGCCGGTGCCACCGCAACGACCATTGCAGCTCTCGTCAAAGGCCGGTTAAGCATGCGGGTACTGGATGAGACATTAAAGAATACGCTCAGTGTTAGCTGCATGTTCATGTGGGTGATTCTGGCCGCCCTTTGTTTCGGTGCCGTATTTGACGGTCTGGGAGCCGTGCATGCAATCAAGTCATTATTTATCGAAAGGTGGGGTCTCAGTCCTTTCGGGGTGCTGGTGATGATGCAATTGTCCTACATCCTGATGGGCATGTTTTTAGATGATACGGCCATGCTTATCATTGTTGCGCCCCTTTATGTTCCCCTGGTAATCAGTCTGGGCTATAACCCGATCTGGTACGGTGTTCTTTATACGATCACCTGCCAGATTGCTTACATGACGCCGCCATTCGGATATAATCTGTTTCTTATGAAAGCCATGGCTCCTCCGGAGGTTACACTGGCGGATATCTACCGCTCGATCATACCTTTTGTGCTGGTTATGATGGTAGGTTTAGCCATTGTCATGCTGGCTCCCGGGATTGCCTTGTGGTTGCCCAATCTATATTTTGGGAGATAAAAGTTTGGATCGATTTCGATGTCATTTTCCTTCCGGCTATTCGATGCGCCTTAACCGTTGGTCCCCACCCTCAGTGGAAGAACTCGTCGTATTCGTTATCGTATTCCTCGTCGACTAATGCTTCAGCCATGGCCATTGCTTCATAAGCTGCATCGACGATGTCCTCGTCATCGGAATCGATCAAAAAAGGAGGATGCTATGTTTATCGTTCATGTTTTCGTGCATGTTAAAGACGATCAGGTTGAAGCCTTCAAATCAGCCACTGTCGAAAATGCCGGAAACAGCCTGAAAGAACCCGGTGTTGCCCGTTTCGATATTATTCAACAAATGGATGATCCCACCAGATTTGTGCTTGTGGAGGTCTATCGCACATCAGATGATCCCGGTCGGCACAAAGAAACAGCGCATTATCAAAAGTGGCGTGATACCGTGGCCGACATGATGGCTGAGCCGCGCACCAGCCTAAAATACAACAATGTGTTCCCGAACGAAGATGGTTGGGGCTAAGGGTTCGCGCAATAATTAATTCACAGATTTTAAGCGTTGAGGCGCCTGCCGGGCAAGGCGCGAAAGCACAGGAATATCAAGAATATTCCGAGCTTTCGCAACGCCGCCAGGCAGGATGCATCGGCGCTTAAAATGTGAAGTTATTTTTGCGCGAACCCTAAGAGCATGCAATCATAAATACGATGACATTAATTTTCATGCAGGACTCAGGTATTAAATTCAACAAATTTCATCGGAGGGAACATGCGATTTGAATTTGCGACCGCCACTCGTATCATTTTTGGCCCGGGTACAATAGCGGAGGTTCCTCCAATAGCGTCCGAGATGGGACGGCGCGCCTTCGTCGTTGTCGGCCGGACGATTGAACGCGCCCGGTCGCTTTTGGACCAACTGAAGCAGCGAGGGATTGATTTTGAAAGCTTTAACGTACCAGGGGAGCCGACAACAAAACTAGTGCTCGAGGCCCTGCAACGCATCCGCCGGGTTAAGTTCGATTTTGTTATCGGTATCGGGGGCGGGAGTGTCCTCGATACCGGAAAGGTGATTGCCGCCCTCATCACCAACCCCGGCAATCTTATGGATTATCTGGAGGTCATCGGTCGTGGTGAAAAACTGTCCCGTGCGCCTGTCCCGTATATTGCCATACCGACAACTTCCGGCACGGGTGCAGAAGTCACACGCAATGCCGTGCTTGGAGATCCTGAACATCGCGTCAAGGTAAGTATGCGCAGTCCGTTGATGTTGCCCAGCCTGGCTGTGGTCGACCCGGTACTGACATATTCGATGCCAACCGATCTAACAGCCGCCACCGGCTTGGATGCGCTCACCCAGCTCATGGAAGCCTATGTTTGCAACCAGGCAAATCCTCTCACCGACGGAATATGCCTTGAGGGAATGCAGCGGGCAGCTTATTCACTGCGTGCAGCTTATCGAGATGGTAACGACCAAACCGCCCGTGAGAACATGTCCTTGGCCAGTCTCTTCGGTGGATTAGCTTTGGCAAATGCGAAGCTGGGGGCCGTGCACGGATTTGCCGGCCCGATGGGCGGCATGTTCTCCCTTCCCCATGGTCTGATCTGCGGCCGGCTGCTGCCGTTTGTCATGGCGGCTAATGTTAAATCATTGCAGTCCCGTATGCCTGATTCTCCGTCATTGGCCCGCTATGATGAGGTCGCCCGGATTCTAGCGGGGACAAGCACCGCACAAGCAGCAGATGGCGTCGAATGGGTACAGGATCTTTGCATGGAATTAAATGTGCCCCCTTTGTCAACATTTGGAATAAAAGAAGAGAACTTCCCACTGATAGTGGAGAAGTCTCGAAATGCAAGCAGCATGAAAGGAAATCCCATAAATTTGACAGATGAGGAATTGACGGAAATATTGAGAAAAGCAATATAATAGAGCCCTTATCGAGCCGTCACGGCGGCTGAAATTGTCCAATCTTTCTGATTTTATGCGGGAGATCAAGGTCAAACTTGCCCGGTTTTACAACCGGCGGGGTTACTTTTTTTGATCTGCAGATTTGCCTTGGCCCTTGTGACGATCCTTACCACGTATCACAAATGGAGTGGATTTTATAGCCTGCCTCAATACCTCAACATGAGTGACGGACTCTTCCGCATCCTTACCGGGAAAAATAGAAGTGAATTCCTCACCGCCATCTCGAAACTTTTTGTACCGCCCGAAATGCGTTCCAGTGCCAGACAAGTACGGCAGACAGAATAATGAGTTTCATAATGCCTAGCGTGATACTCAGTTCTTCAAGGGAACCCAATCCGCCGATATTGAAAATCGGAAAGGAAGAAACTTCAACCCATTTCCGGCGACTGTGGCAACAGTTAACATGGAGCTGCTGGCAAAAATCGATGTTGACAATGAAGCCCGTTTAGTTATCTAGTTAGTTATTGGTTCCATTTAAATGATGCCTCAATATGTCGTGCTGCGGGTGAAGCCGATACACAATTCACCATATTCGCTTGATTTGCACTGGAAAAGCAATACCTTGTCTTTAAAACATTAACGGAGGATTGTCATGAGCCGCATGAATACTGTGTTAATGGTTTTTCTGATTTCTGTTGCTGCCTATTACGGTTGTGCATCCGAAGAGGAGAAAAAGCGGTCTCACCTCAACAAGGGCAATGAATTTTTTGAAAAGGGGGAGTATGGGAGTGCTAAAATCGAATTTAAGAATGCTCTGCAGATTGACCCTAAGTATGTAGAAGCGCTTGCAAAGCTCGGCGAAACCCTTCTCAAGCTCGGCGATACTTACGGTGCATTCAGAATATATTCGCAGTTGGCCGAGCTGGATCTGGACAATATCGATGCACATTTTAAATTAGCTACCTTTTATCTGCTCGCCAAACAATTCGAAAAATCTAAAAAAGAGGTAGACAAAGTGTTAAGCAAGGAGCCGGATCATATTAATGCGCTGTTGTTGAACGCCGCTTTGCTGGTGCAGTCCAAAAATCTATATGATGCGGTCGCGGTTTATGAGAGGATAATCGAACTGGATAAAACCGAAGGTCGGGCTTATACGGGACTTTCCCAAGTGTTGGTAACCCAAGGAAAGCCTGATGAGGCTGAAGATAAACTGAAACAAGCATTGGCGCTTGATCCAAAGGCGATTGGCACCCGCCTGTTATTGTTTGGATTTTACATCAATGAAAAGAGATTTAGCGACGCCGAAATCCAGATCAACGAAGCCCTGGCCGTCGATCCGGATAACTCAGATCTTTACATTGTTCTGGCAAATTTTCATAGCCGCCGGAAAAACTTCAAAGCGGCCGAAGCCGCACTTCTCAAAGCGGTTGAAACAGACCCCCAAAAAGTGAAACCGTACCTGGTCACCGCTGGCTTTTACAATGCCACCGGAAGGGATGACGAGGCCCTGGCTGCTTACAAAAAGGCCTTGAAAATGCAGCCCGAAAATGTCCGGATTCTGAATGCGATTGCCAGATATCATATTGGAAAAGGGAAACCGGATGAAGCCGAAAAATACGTAGCGAAAATCTTGGAAATGCGACCAAGAAATTTTGAGGCCCGTTTGTTTAAAGGACAGCTGCTGATTGCCGGGGGGGACTATAATGCGGCCATCGATTTGTTCGACGAACTCGTCGCAGAAGAGCCTCGATCGGCACGGGCGCATTACTTCAAAGGATTGGCTCATCGGCGGCAGGGCCAGTCCAAAATGGCCATAAAAGCGCTTGACCGGGCGCTTGAATTGAACGACCGACACCGGACAGCCCGGCTGCTGCTGGCTCAAATTTACACGCAGGAAGGCGAATTAGACCTTGCCATACAGCAATACAAAGCCATTCTGGATATGTCACCAGGCAATTATCAGACAAAGATATTGCTGGGCAACACCTACTTTTTCCAGCGGAAATGGACGGAAGCCAAGGACACATATGAAGAACTGATTGAATCAAACCCAAATAAACCAGCCGCCTATTTTCGCCTTGGGGTTCTCCAGGCTGCGAGGCGACAGTTTGAGTTTGCCTTGAAAAATTTTGAAAAAACCCTTTCTATCAATCCGGGGTTCACAGAAGCGTTGACCAATATCATCGTCATCCATGTTGCCTCCAAGGATTTTGAAAAGGCTCATCAGAGATGTGACCGATACATGGAAAATATAACCGACCCACCGGCTATCCTGGCGATCGTTCAATATCACAAAGGACAGATCTACCGGGCCGAGGGCAATAAAAAAGATGCTATGACATGGTATAATAAGGCTTTAGAAACGGATCCGGGTTACATGCGGCCGTACTATGCGCTGGCCCGCATCTTCCTCGCGGAGAAAAAAGACGAGGAGGCCATCGCCCAATACGAGGCAGCCCTAAAGGTCAATCCTCAGCAGGTTGCCCCTCACATGATGCTGGGCACCATTTACGAAGCGCAGAAAAAATTCGAGATGGCTGAATCGCATTTCCGTAAAGCACTTGAAATCAACCACGAATTTGCTCCGGCAGCCAACAACCTGGCCTATGTCCTTGCCATACAGGAAAAGGACCTGGATAATGCCCTGCGGTATGCCCTGCAAGCAGAGACAATGCGGCCGGACGACCCTCACATAATGGATACTGTCGGGTGGGTTTACTACAAAAAAGGACTTTATAACTTCGCTATTGGAAAATTTTCCGCCAGCCTGGAAAAAATCCCGGATAATGCCACCGTCCATTATCACCTCGGCCTGGCGTACTACAAAGAGGGAAATAACAAGCGGGCCCGGCAAGAATTGGAAAAAGCCATCACTTTGGATGATCAATTCGATGGTTCATCAGAGGCCAGATCCATCTTGTCTAAGTTGTCCTACTTAAAATAAGTAAAAAACCCGGGCTTGCAGGATGCAATCTTCTGGGAATGAGAATCTTCTCATCATCTTTAAAACGAAATGGATTTGAGAATTCTATGGTAGTTATTTTCAAATTCATCCGTGTTAAAACAGTACTTCAATTCAAGAAATCGGCTTCGAAGCTGTGTGATCTCTTCTTTGACGACTTTATTGTGCATGATAACGTCAAACATTAATTGGGCGAGTTTTTCAAAATCTTTGCCTTCCATACCAAATCGCGTCATCTCGGCCACCCCCATTCTAAGGGCTCCGGAGGCCGAAAAGCTCTCATCTTCAGGACCGGCTTGATAGTTGCAGATGATATGATTGTCTTCCAGGCGGCGGGCAATCTCTGGTCCCTGGGCGTATCCAATTTCAACCACAACCTGATGGGTTTCCGTAAAATCTACCGCCGGGTCGCCGGCCACATGCAATCCGCAATCGTTTAATGCCCTGGCGAAAGCCTTGGCGTTGGCAATCACCTTGGGCTGGTAGGCATCTTTGAAGTGATTCATTTCGTAGGCAGCCAGCAGAAGGCCCACCATGGTGCCGAGATGATGGTTGGAAACCGAACCGGGAAATGTCCTGCGTTCGATGGCCTCCCACAGCGCATATCGCTCCTCTTCCTCCACATAACGGCTGCCCACGATTCCGCGCTGGGTGCCGAAATAAGTTTTATGGGTCGATCCGGTGACCAGGTTGACACCTTCGGCAAACGGTTCCTGGAAATGCGGACCGATAAGCCCCAGGACGTGGGCCATGTCATACATCACAACTGCGTCAAGCCCTTGATCATCCAGAAATTGGCGCACCTCGCTGACCGGTTCTTTGGTAACGACCATGCTCTTGCCGAATACGATCAACTCGGGTCGATGCGCGTCGATCAGCTTCAAAGTGGCCGGTACGTCAATTTTATAAAGATTTTCAGGCAGGACAGGAAAATTTACCACGGCCGGGCGTTCAGTGAGAGGATCACGGGCGACAAAATCTCTGAGGGCTCCCATTGGCTGCGAGCTGAGGTGGCCGCCTTTGCCGATGTGGTTATTCATGACCTTGCGCATACGCCTGGGCTCACGCTTGCGATCAGCCCGGTTGATATAATCCACCATGGCGCTGAAAACCGCCGCATTGGCCATCTGTCCGCTAATCATCCGGGTTTCAACCTCGGCGCAGCCTAAAAACTTCTTCAGTTCCTGCACCAGTAATGCTTCCACTTCATCGATAAAATCGGTGCCCTGGTAATAGAAAACTTCGGCATCATAAAAGGCTTTCAGCTTTTTATGTTCGGCGTATCGAAAGGAAGGATCCATGACCGAAAGCAGCCGCACGAGCGGTGAGGTCGTCATCTCCGAAGGTATAAGGTTGATGCATTCCCGCTGCCGCCAGTGGTTGTTGGCAATGGCTTTTTCCAGCAGATGCACGGCTTCGGATTTGCGGCTATCGATCTTGAATTGCCGATGAACCGTTCCATGATCGAAGAGTATCGGCCGGGCATACGGCGGTGATTCGCTGCGCATATGATAAGGAACCACGACGGCTTCAACCTGCCTGCCCCGAATGTCAATCGTAAGCGCGTCATCTTCTAGGATATCGCTGTTCAGATAGGCCAGGCAAATCGATCGTCTTTGGCTTTGATCCGCCTGCACGGCAATCAGCCCTTCACCTTCGAACTGCCAAAACGGAATCATGGTACCGCTGGTGACATAGCCTATATGCTGCCCATCCTTGTAAACCTTGTCGCCCTGGCGGGCGATGCCCCGCCCGGCGACCGCCACCGGAAAAATCATGCGGGGAAGGTTTTCAATACTGGAAAAGTCTCTGTACAGGACTTTCTTGAATGCATCCTGCTGTTTGGCCAGTGCTTCGCGGCCCATAAATTGCGCCTTCAAGTCTGAAAAGCTCACACTGAACTTTGCCAAGGGACAGGCAAAGATCGGTATTTCCTTGCCTTCCGGATCTTCTCCCAGTTCATGCCCATACAGGGGCAGGCCAGCTTCCAACCGCAAGGTATCCCGCGCACCAAGCCCGGCGGGGGTGGCTCCTTTTGCCACCAGTTGATCCCACAACCTTGGGCCTTTTTCGCGCTCCAGGAATAGTTCGAAGCCCAACGGCTCACCGGTATAGCCGGTTCTGGCAATTTTTACGGTGGTACCATTAATTGTGGCGATACCCACTGCATTGCGGGCCGGATCCGGCAAACGGCCGGATTCAATAAGTTCGTTTAAAATCGCTCGAGAAGCCGGTCCCTGCAGCGCCAGCATGGCAATATCATCCGTGTGGTCTGCAAGCGCCACCCCGGTAAAAGCGCCAATGAGCGTCTGAAAATGATCCCAGTCCTTATAACGATTGGCGGCATTGACCACGAGCATGTACTCGTCTTCCTCGAAGCGGTAAAGATAGGAGTCATCCACTGCCCCGCCCGTTTGGTTGGGAATAAAGGTGTATTGGGAGCCTGTTTCCGGTTTGTCTAGCGCCTGGGCGTTGTTGGAAAGCACGTGCTGCAGAAAATCCAATGCATTCGAGCCGCCGATGATAAAGCGCCCCATATGGGAAACATCGAACAAGCCAGCGCCCTTTCGAGTGGCAAGATGTTCCTTTAATATGCCGTCGGCATACATCACGGGCATTTCATATCCTCCAAACGCCACTATTTTGGCGCCAAGATCCACGTGCTTGTCATATAACACTGTTCTTTGAAGGTTTTCCATTACTTAACTCCGCAAATGATATTCCGTTATAAAAATCCTCCATGGACAACTATCGAAAAATACCCTAATCGAGCTAATTTGGCTCGATTAGGGCAATGGATAATAGTAGGATTCAAAATAATGTTCCGTTATTCAGGGTTGGTTTATCAGTTAAAGTACTATTTATTAAATCCTATGATTCGATAAACGCTTTAAATTTCCCCAGCCCTTCCTTTATCTCGGCGGTATCGATTCCGGAATAGGCCAGTCGAATGTAAAAATTCTTTTCACCCTCCAGGGGGCGGCCGAAATGCAGACGGGTGCAGAACGATACGCCGGTTTCGCGCAGCAAGGTTTGGCGAAAATCGTCATAATTCGTCAAACCCTTTTTCTGCATGGCACCGGTGACGTTCGGGTACAAATAAAATGTGGCGTTCGGGCGGAAGCAGTGCACGCCCTCGATGCCATTGAGAATATCCACAGCCGTATCACGCCGGTCTTTTAACGTGTCAAGAATCTGCCGGGCCTGGGTCTGGTCACCGGTGAGTCCTTCGATGGCGCCATACTGAATGAAATGATTTGAGCAGGATTCATCATTGACGTTGATTTTGGCAATGACGTCGATAATATCTTTAGGGCCGATGGCGGCACCCAAACGCCAGCCCGTCATGGCAAACTTTTTGGAGAAGGTATACAGGATAACACATCTTTCAGACATGCCCGGCAGGGAAGCAAAAGAAGTACTTTTGCCTTCGTAACGGATGTCAAAATAGGCTTCGTCGCACAGAACCCAAAGGTCGTGCTTGCGTACAATCTCGGCCAATTTTTCCATTTCTGCAGTCGAACATTCGGCACCCGTGGGATTTTGCAGGTCATTTAGGATCAGGATTTTTGTATTCGGCGTAATCTGGTCTTCGATCATATCCATGTCGAATTCAAAATTGCTTTTTCCCTCCAAATAGCTATACGGCAGACCTTTACCGCCGTGGAACTCGATCTGTGATTCATAAATAGGGTAACCCGGATTGGGATAAAGCACCTCATCGCCCGGATTCATCAATGTCAGGATAAATTTATTGATGGTGGGCTTTCCGCCCGGTTGGATGGCGACGTTCTCCATGCTGTAATTTACACCACGGGAGGCGCTGACATCAGCCGCCAGGACTTCACGCAGATGGGGGATGCCGGCATTGGGACAATAACCGGTCTTGCCGTCCTTCATGGCCCTGATGGCTGCCTCCATCACATTCGCCGGGGTTATGATGTTCATGTCTCCCAGATGGAAAGGATACACCTTGTTGCCTTGTGAGGCAAAGGCAGCGGCTTCCGCCGAAACAGCGAAGGCCGTTTCGGTTCCTAAGCGAGCGATGCGTTCTGCGATTTTCATTTTTCCCCCTAAGCTTTAGTAGAATAATTTGTTGAAGTAATCGTGTAAGATATATGCTTGAACCTTGCATGAAAATTAATGAGAAAACGATTTTAACAAACTTACTCCCCATGCAAAGGGATGCCCAACGCTTGTGCATTGACGATGCTCGGTGCTGCTTTGGGCGGCTCAGCTTCCAGAAAAGGTAAAATGTCCGGTTTGTTCCAGGCCGGGTAACCGCAAAGCAGCCCGACAACATTGGTGGCCGCCAGGGTGGCCATGCCTTCCCGTGTCCAGCGAGTTGCCGAAGCAATGTGGGGGACGATGACGACATTGTCCAGTTCGACCAGTCCCGGTTTCATGGCCGGCTCATCTTCGAATACATCCAGACCGGCACTAAAATCTGGATGCGTCTGGCAATGGGCCACCAGTGCGGCTTCATCGACTACAGGGCCACGGCTGGTGTTCACCAAAATGGCAGTTTCTTTCATCAAAGCCAGCCGTTCGGCGTTTATCAGATGGTGGGTGGAATTATCCAGCACGGTGTGCACGCTGACGCAGTCAGACTTCTGCAGCAGATCCTCGATGGTATCGGCGCGCGTGCAGGATACGGGCTCTTCTCCACGGGATACGAGAAATTCGCTGTAGGCCGTGATATAGTCTTCCAATTCCTGGTTGGGATAGATGTCATGATAAACAAGATTCATCTTGTGCCCTTCTACCATCATGCGAGCGTAAGCGGCACCGATGCGCCCGGCGCCGATAACCCCCAGGGTTTTGCGCCATAAAAGCTCTCCCAGAAAAAGCGTCATCAACCAGCCCTTGAACTTACCTGCCCGCAAAAACCGTTCGGCTTCGCCGGTTCTCCTGGCAGCTGCAAAAGTCAAGGTAACTGCCATTTGGGCAGTGGTTTCCGTTAAAACCCCCGGGGTATTTCCAACCGGAATTCCGTGCTTGGTGGCGGCATCCACATCGACATTGTTATAGCCCACGGCCACGTTACTGTAAGCTGTGCCGCCGGCCGCTTTGAGCGTGCCAAACAACTCGTCTTCCCAATCCTCTGTCAACTGCCCAAGGACTGCGTCGCACTTATCTCCGATGACGTTCTTGATTTCATCAACGCTGAGCACATCCGTGGAGGTGCAGACTTCTACTTTGCAGTCGGCCCGGGTTAGACGTTCCAGCCACAAAGAGCCGGGTAGTTCTTTGGTGACGAACACGCGTTTTCTGCCGGAAGAATTGTACGATTTCATATCTTTTGCATCCATAAATGTATCACTCCTCCCTTAGACATTCCCCGTTAACTGTGGCACGGATACCGCTTTAGAAAAACGGCCATTTCATCCTATCTTTGTCCTTTGATTCTCCAGCCCCTGACTTAGACCGGTTATGCCGAACCTCTAAATCAAAATGAAGGATGTGTCAATCTTAAATTAAATTTCTTATGTTTTCATTAATATAGTTTGAAATAATTGCTGATTTAATCAATATTTCAATAAGAATGAAAAATCGTCACTGCTTCCCAGTTCCAATGGACTTTGGCCGTACTTAAAAATACGGCACGTTTTGCCGGATACACCTTCGTGTTTGATTTGGTCGTCCTCGATGCGAAACATCATCCCCTCCCGCAGGCCGGCCACAACCACATCCCGGTTGACTTCCAGAAATTCGATAATCCTTTCCTCCCTGGATTCGCCGAAATGTCCATCCGGGGTCGTATCCAGATAATGGGGGTTGATCTGAAAGGGAATTAATCCCAGGGCATTTAAGCTTTGAGGCTCGGTGATGGGCATATCGTTGGTTGTGCGGATGGTCGGACAGGCGAGATTGGTGCCGGCACTCAAGCCGATGTAAGGGATATCGTCGTTCAATACCCGGCCTCTTATGGCCGCTATCAAGTTTCTGTCCTGACATTCCTTCAACAAGTTAAAGGTATTGCCGCCGCCCACCAGAACGGCGTCGGCGTTGCTGAGCACATCCATATCGCGATGCACGCTGTTGACCTCATAGCCCATCTCGTCGAAAATGGCCTGAATTTTTTTCTCATAGGCATCATAACCGACCAGGTCCTCATATGACTGTTTGAGGCCGGCAAAGGGCACGAAGGCAATCTTCAGCTCCTGCTTGCCCAGAAAATCCTTTATGTAGGGTCTGGGGTATTCGAAGAAGGCATAGCCGCTTGCCGTGGAGCTGCTGATTAACAGTAATCTCATGGATCGTCCTCCTAACGCGCATACGGATAAGGATATGCGTGGAAAGAACAGAAATAGCGAAAATGCCGAGATTGTGAATATATTTCTTCGTGAACCCCTGGTATTCCAATATCTGAGGCGGATCTGGTTGTCAAGGCAGACATGCTGCGGCGAGACTTTTTACTGCTTTCAACGCAGCTTACCGGTTGATAAATAGCCAATGTGTCGCCTGGAAAGTAGTCCCAGGGAGGTGCAAAACACAAGCTTATGGCGCTTGATACTGTGTTATCTGTTGACAGCGTTCCATCCGGATCATATGGTGCTCAAGGTCCTGGTGGAAGTTGCAGCGCTCGACGCCGGCAATGATGCGGTCAAAGAAGTGACCGGCAATCCAAGTCAAAGGCCTTTCGGCCGGGAAAGTGAACGGCCCAATCCGTGATGCCGGCGATCTGGTGGTCGGGTATTTTCAAACCTGTTTACCATGTGCGATGGCACCCGCCGTCGCTATGCGGCTGAAATTTGAGCCGCCGGCAACCGTTGTATCAGCGGCCATCGCGACAATTGTTCAATTCGGTTATCCATTCAACAACAGTCAACGAAAGGAGCAGATGATGAACGCAAAGCAATTCAAAACGGCATTTATGTCAATGGCCGCCGTGCTGATGGTGTGCATGGTTTCAATTCCGCCGGCGGCAGCGGACAAACCGATCGAAATCGTTTTCTCCACCTATATGCCGACATCCTATCCGTACCTGGTGGTGCCGCTGCAGGATTTCATAAAGAACGTGGAGGCCGAGGTCGGTGACCGCGTGAAATTCAAATTCTACCACTCCGGCCAACTTTACAAAGGCAAGGAGGAGTTCGGTGCCCTGGAAAGAGGCGATATCGATATGGCCGCTCCCAACGATCTTTACCATACCGGCATCGTTCCGGAACTGGGGATCAGCAACCTGCCCTTTCTGTGGGAGGACCCGGCCAGCATGCAGAAAAGCCTCGATGCCGGCCTGTGGGATCTGGGGATCAAAGAAAAACTGCTGAAACACAACATGGTGGTGCTGGGAACGGCCGCCGGCGGCCCCTACCAGATTTATTCCAATAACTTCAAAGTGACCTCCCCGGCCAACTTGCAGGGCAAGAAATGGGGCGTTTCGGGCAGCACGGCCAGCAAAGCCATGGAACTGCTGGGCGGCTCGCCGACAACCATGAGCTCCGGTGAGCTGTACATGGCCCTGCAGCGCGGGACGATAGATGGCACCACCCGGCCCCTTATCACCGGATTGGGTCGCAAATTGTATGAAGTCGTCGAGAATCTTTCCGTCACCAACATGGCCTTTTTCACCTGTTTCATGGCCATCAACAAGGATAAATGGGACAGTCTGCCGGCAGATGTCCAGGCCGTAATGATAAAAGCCGGCAAGAAACGGGATCATCAGCAACTGGAGATGCTGCAGGCCTTTATGAAGGACGCCCTCCGGCAGTACGGAGAAAAGGGCGTAAACGTACACATCGCCTCCCCACAGGAGCTGGCGTCGTTCAGCGAAAAAATGGGGCCGGTCTACGACTGGTGGAAGGCCAAAGTGCCCGAGGGAAAGAAATACATCGATTTTGTAGAAGCCCACCGGTAGATCCTCGGCACGCAAAAGGGCGGTCCAGGAGCCGACGGCAGTCCAAACATCCCAAGCGAGGGTGTAAAAAATGCTTTCGATCATATCAAAAGGGATCCATCGCCTGACCTGGCTGGCCGAGCTGGTGGCCGAAATCGGGCTGATCGGACTTTTGCTGATTGTCATCCACGAGGTGATCGTGCGGTACGTCTTTGATTCGCCAACGCTTTACTCGGTGGAGCTGAGCGAATACCTGCTTATTCTGGTGGTGTTCATGTCCATTGGCTGGGTACTCAAAGCAGATCGCCATGTGGCGGTCACTTTCGTTGTCGACCTGCTGCCTGAAAAGCTGCGTTTGGGTCTGAAATTAGTGACGTCGCTTCTGACAGTGGCCTTTTTAAGCATCCTCGTGTGGAAAGGCGGCAAGGTCACCCTCACCGCCTATACCGGCAATTATCATTCCAGCTCTTTGCTCGAATTCCCCATGTGGATACCCTACGGCTTAATTCCCCTGGGTGCACTGGTTTTGTGCCTGCAGTACATTGTCAAAATCGGTGAGGTGATACGATCACTGACCGCAACGATATCCGGGTCGCAAACACCGGATGGATAGATTGGAGATCTTATGCTGGAGTCGACAACTCTCATCACACTCATTGTCGTTGCATGTTTTCTCATTCTCCTTCTGTCCGGAACACCGGTGT
>Ga0126326_1000126_pt1 | contig 40208 bp, 31 predicted proteins | sample InaspJWI67metaG_FD_94485 | JGI IMG/M metagenome (GOLD analysis project Ga0126326, IMG submission 94485) | Marine gutless worms symbiont microbial communities from Oahu, Hawaii - Inanidrilus sp. 1 OAHU.JWI-67 metaG | ecosystem: Host-associated > Annelida > Digestive system > Unclassified | place... | reverse complement strand
GACTTCACCATCCGCAACGCCTGGCAGAAGTAATTAGAGGAGTTAAATTTGTCAATGGTGTCGAAGAAAAACGGATTGCCGCCTAATTTCTTCATACACAACTATTGACTATATCTCGGCTCAACCGGCTCAACGGGCAAACCGGCTAACGGGCCAACCGGCTCAACCTAACAGTTTGAAAATACTTGTATTGATCTCACTAGTACGGTACAATTCCTATTGTGAACGCTGATTTCACCCGGATTGGATTCCGGGCTTTGGATTTGGTTATGGACCAAGATATAAATTGTATTAACTTCAGCGGGCTGTTTGCCTTTATTCGCAGGCGTTATGGCGATGAAGGTATCCGACGGATCAAGGAAGGGCTGGTCAATAATCCCCAATATATGATCCAGGATGTCCGCAACCTTTCAAAAAAGGTTCCGAATCAGGAGCAGCACCTTGTCGACCCCGCCTGCTGGGTTTCCAACGAATTTTCACTGGCACTTTTCGCCAACGTAAAAAAAGTCATCGGTGGTCCGAATCCGTTGTTTCAGGCCGGAGCGGGTGCAGCCAGAGAAGGCCTTTCAAAATATGCCCTTTTCGCGGGCCGGGTTTTCGGCCCGCAATTTTTTGCCAGGCAAGCGGCAAAAATCAATGCCCGGTCGGATAAGACAAAAGAATGCAGGCTGGTAAATTTAACCGGGGATTCAGCCTTGATTGAACTTCATTACCGGCCGAACTTCACGATCTCCAAAGATGTTTGCAACTGGAACCTCGGCAATTACTCTGAACTGGCCAATTCGTCCGGTGTCACCCATATTGAAAGCAAAGAGCTCAAATGTGTACTGGACGGACATACGTGTTGTGTTTTCAGCCTCTCCTGGAAAAAGGTCAATTTTATCAGACGACTTTTAACCGGCTTATTTGCCTGGTTGATACCTTGGGATATCCAGGGTCTTATATCCGAACGTGAACATGCGGTCAGAGAAAGAGACCGCCTGTTTGACAAGCTGGTTGAATCTGAAAAAAAATACCGAACGCTCTTTCAAGATTCCATGGAAGCCATGTGTCTGACCCAGGACGGTAAAATTGTGGATACGAATCCTGCCTGGCTGCAGTTGCACGATTATGACAATAAAACCGATGTAATCGGTACCGATGTCATTAATTTTATCCACCCGGACGATCGAAAAATCCTCGTCAGGCGCCGAAAAAATTGGCCCGAACTGAAAAGTCGTTTCTATCAATTGCGGGATATCCGCAAAGACGGCACGCCGATCGATGTGGAACTGTACACAAAGGGAATTACTCTGGGTGATGAAAAATTAATCCTGGCCACGATTCGGGATATCACCGAACTGAAACAGGCCGGACGAGCCAAAGAAAAGCTGGAGGCCCAACTGCAGCGCGCTCAGAAAATGGAGGCGCTCGGGACCCTGGCCGGCGGCGTGGCCCACGATTTGAATAACATTCTCTGCGGAATTGTCGGTTATCCCGACATTTTACTGATGCAGATCCCAGAAGACAGCCCCCTGAAAAAACCGATCGAAACGATGCAGGCAACCGGCAAAAAGGCGGCTGCCGTCGTACAGGATTTATTAACCCTGGCCAGAAGGGGGGTTGCTGTCACCGAGATCGTCAGCCTGAACGAAATCATATCCGAGTATCTTAAAAGTCCTGAATTTAAAAAGCTGGCATCATATCACCCCTCGCTCGAAGTGGAGATCCGATTAGATCCTAATTTGCCCTACATCCCAGGCTCCCCGGTTCATCTGGCCAAAACGGTCATGAACCTGGTTTCAAATGCCGCTGAAGCCATGCCGGGAGGTGGAAATATATTGATTGCTACCAAAAACCATTATTTTGATCGACCTGCAAGCGGTTTTGAAGAAATTCCCGCAGGAGACTATACCACCCTTACCATCGCCGATACGGGCGTCGGCATCCCGTGGGAGGACCTGGAAAGAATTTTCGAACCTTTCTACACCAATAAAGTCATGGGAAAAAGCGGCACCGGTCTGGGCATGGCCGTGGTCTGGGGCACGGTAAAAGATCACAACGGCTATATCGACCTGCAAAGTAAAAAAGGCCAGGGAACAACTTTCACCCTTTACTTCCCGGTTACCAAAAAAAAACCGGTTGTTGACCAAAACTCACTGCCTTTGAGCGCTTACAGGGGAAAGGGTGAATCGATTCTGATCGTTGACGATGTGCATGAGCAAAGAGAAGTTGCCTATAACATTCTCACCAAGCTGGGCTATTCCGTTACCACCAAGGCAAGTGGTGAAGAAGCGGTAGATTATCTGAACAACCACAGCGTAGCGCTGATCGTTCTGGATATGATCATGGACCCGGGAATAGACGGCCTTGAGACCTACAAGCGGATCATAAAAAAACATCCGGGACAAAAAGCGATCATAGCCAGTGGATTTTCAGAAACAGACAGTGTCAGACAGGCACGGAAACTGGGTGCGGGTCAATACGTCAGAAAGCCTTATACACTTGAGACGATCGGCGTGGCCGTTCGCCGTGAACTGGATGCTTAGGGCTCACTCAAAAATAAATTCATATTTTATACGCCGATGCATCTCCTCTGGGCTATTAATACGTTGATGCATCCCGTCTGACCGCGTTGCGAAAACTCGGAATATCCCGATATTCCTGTGTTTTCGCGCCTTGCCCGACGGGCGCCTCAACGCCTAAAATTGTGAATTTATTTCTTCGTGAACCCTTAGGTGTTTAATAACTTCATGTCGACAATTTGATGTCGATCTCAGACAGAATGTTGAAAAACTATGTTACGCGTTGCGGGTTACGAGTTACGAGTTATGGGTTACGAGTTACGGGTTGCGAGTTGCGCGTTAAACAAAGGAAACCATCCTAATTGAAAACCCGTTCCCCGTAACGCGGAGCACGCAACTATTTCTTCAGCAGAAAAGAACTGCGCGTCATGCCGGCGCCCACAGAGTCATAAAGAACAAGGCGGGCTTTTTTCAGATTTTCCGTATTATTGTTGATCGCAAAGCCTTGAATGGTATCCGCTTCCAAGGCGCCGCGCTCCAAGTCATACGGCAGCCGCTGCATGCACACAACCGAGCAGTTGCCGCGCGTGTGAATATTCATGACCATTTTGGCGGCAATAAATTCAAAGACAGCTTTTTTTGTATCGGTTTGCTTATCACCCAGGACTTGCTGCAGTGTCAAAGGAATCATCGCGAAATTGGCCTGATGTTCGATCAAAAGTTCAATATCCGCCAAAGTGAGGCGGTTTGCAGACAGCAGTTCAGACAAATGGTGCCGGGCACCCCGGGTAGCATATAAAAATACACCTTTTCCGTTCATCTCGCCGAACACTTCACCGTGGTCGAAGATTGCATGAATATAGTCGCCGAAACAACCGTGTGTTTTGGTCATTGTGTCCACAACACCACGGTCGGGATTTTCAAATATATACCCCTGTCCTCTGTGTATCCGAACCTCAGTGTCATCTCCAGGTGCCAGGTAGACCGAAGCAACTGCGCCGTATTTTCCGGACTGGATATAAGAGCGGGCAATTTTATTTACCACGTCGCGGTCTTTTTCCAGTGACATTATATCAAAGGCAAACGAACTGACGTTTTCATCATAATACGCCAGGGCAGTTCCAAAGCGATCGAATGCCCCTTTTTGCACCGCATCAGGGTGCATGAGTTCAACCAACCGGTGCTGTATCCAGGCCGCGGTTGCCGGAACCCGATATTCAACCTTTCCAAGCTGGTTATTCACGATAATGCCATCCAGCCGCTCACGGCCGTTCAATTCGAATATCGCCCTGGCGATGTTTTCCCGAAAATTCGGGTCGAATGAAACTGCGACGGCCTCACTGCTGGTATATTCACCTTCGGGACGCCGCGTGGCTGTTGTCTCAAAAGCCGTGGCCAGGGCGTCATCACCAAAGATAATATTGGCGGTGTCATTCGATTTGAATGCCCGGGCGCGGTGTATGTTCTCCGCACCGATAACGACCGATATATCGCCTTTGCGCAGGATGCCGCTCAGCGATAGCATAAAAAGGAGTTCGGTCGACACGTTGAAACCGGGGCAACCCGCATAAAGATCGAAGGTCAGGGCATCCCGGCAAAACGGGCGCACCTGCGCAAATGGATGTTTTACCTGCGGTCCGATCTCAAATTTGTCATCCCCGACATTGGTCGCGCCGATAACCACCTTTATACGTGCAGGATCGATTTGGGAGGTATTCAGAAGATCCTCGAGCGCCGTCAGGCCGATGCGCTCGTCCTGAGGAGCCGCCATGCGTGTGCGCACACCGATGCGCTCCTCGATGGTTTTATTGTTGACGGGAATGTCGCCTTTAAAGGACATACCTTTGTTTTCAAAAATGGTGTTATCGAGTAATGTCCCGCCATTCCAGGCCCCATTTGCGATGATTTCGAGAACGGATTCGGCTTTCATCTTCAGGCCTCCTTTTCATTCAAAGCGTTTTTAGGGCTCGCTCAAAAGTAACTTCACATTTTAGTGAACCGATGCATCCCCTCTAGACTATATATATGCTGATGCATCCCGCCTGGCGGCGTTGCTCGTCGGTTAAATAGCTTGCTATTCGCACTCCTCGCGCCTTGCCACGCGGGCGCCTCGACCCCCTAAAATGTATATTTATTTTTTCGCGAACCCTTATCAAATTTTCAAAGATTATAGAACAATGGCGCCGACCGGTCAAGCACCCTGGACCCATCTTGACCTACCCTTCAGCATTCACATTCTTCCACTCATCGACATACTTTTTTACCGTGCGCCGATCCAGATTTGCCCTGCGGGCAACTGCTTCGTAAGTACCATGGCGCCGATAGAGCATATAACAGTAGCCGGCCAGCAATCGCTGGGCTTCGACCGTGCCGTTTTGAATACCTTCAACAAGCTGGGTGCGCAAGTCCGGAGTCTGTATTTGCTTTTCGCCCTCATAGTGTTGGTTGAGCAGCACGGCTCGCACACACTGTTCGAGTTCGCGCACATTTCCGGGCCAGGGATAATGCTTGCCCAGCTTGTGCTGAATTACGTCTCTTACCATGTCAACCACTTCCGGCGAGGATTTTCCCAGCATCCGCTCCACCAGCAGGGTCAGCAAATCGTCCAGTTCGGCCGGATCCTGCTTGATGCGCTCGCGCAGGGGCGGCACCGTTAGGATATCCGAACATAAGCGATAGTAAAAATCATCGCGCATCCTTCCCCGCCGGCGCAAATCACGCAGGGGCCGATTGGTGGCGGCGATGACCCGGCCGTTGAATCGGTGCATATCATGACTGCCGACCGGACTGAAATCTCTTTCCTGCAGTACCTGCAGCAGTTTGATCTGCACCGGTATCGACACTTCACCGATTTCATCCAGAAATATCGACCCGTGGGGGCTGCAGCGGTCGAAAATACCCTCATAGTCTTCAACCGCGCCGGTAAAAGCCCCCTTTTTATGGCCGAACAGTTCCGACTCGATCAGATTCTCGGGGAACTGGGAGAGGTTCAGGGATACAAAGGTCCGGGTAAAACTTTCGACAAAGCAGCCTTTGGATTCATCATAAGGAATAAATCCGGATCTTCCGATGGCTGCGGCTGCCGTGCCTTTTCCGGTCCCGGTTTCACCCAGCAGCAGGGTTGAAAAATCTTCCATGCGGTCCCACAGGTGGATATTGTACAGATTCAGGTCATGCGTAAAAACATTGTTCCACAGTTTGCGGCGAAGTTCTTTCATTCCCGCCGAGCATCCAACCAGGCTGCGATCGATAAAAAAATATGCCCGTCGCAGCTGGAACACCAGCTCAAAATATCTGCGCATATCCGCATTCGTAAATCCTCTTTTTTTCAAATACCCGAAGGCGTCACGGGCGAACGACACTTTTAAGGGCGTATTGCCGGCATCGATTTGCTCTTGAATAAATTGATCGAACTTTTCCAGGAACTGATGAAAAAAATCGAAGAGAAACGAGGTTTCAACCAGAAGCAGATCATGGCCGGCAAATCGGCTGATTTCCGCACGATCTTTGGCTTCCAATTGCGCCACCCTCGCAGCCACCACCTCCCTGAGTTTTTCTATCCTTTTACCTTCGGTAACATGCGACGGCAATCCCGTGATCTTTAAATCAAGTGCCACACGGTCATCGGTAAAGGGGTTGGTAAATACCGCCCGGCTCACCAGGGAGAAAAATTCTCGTTCTTCCGGCTTTAATCGGCTCTTCTTTTTCATGCCTACAATTTTAACATACATTCTTCGAATGTAAAGCATACAAATTATGTACACATTTCTGGAAACCAAAAATAGGTGACAGCGGCTTGTACTTAATTATTTAACTTAATTCCAGCAGGTTATCACAATTATCGATTTCTGGCACAGTTCTTGGTTAATTGAATGAGCAGAGCGCAGCCAGGTTTTGGTAGATGTGCGAACAACATGCGCTTTTTTAGGTTTACCCGGGTAAACACTCATCAATTTCGGTCAAGGAAAGGAGAAGTGTCATGAAATGGGTAAATATCATCAGCATTAAGAAAAATTTTTGGATGTCAGGTCTCATATTCACCGCATTGGTTTTGCTGGTTGGGACACTGCCCGCCAACTCGAATGCGGCCGGTCTGCTGATTGCCGACGGCGGATTCGGTGGGGTGTTGGAAATCGAAGAGCACGATGTTCATGTCATGATCAACAACGGCGTTGCCGTCACGCGCGTCACGCAGGTTTTCAGGAATACGGAGAAGCGCCAGGTGGAAGCCCTGTATACGTTTCCGGTTCCCAAAGGCGCATCGGTTGCCAACTTCAGCATGTGGATCAACGGCAAGGAAATGGTCGGTGAAGTCCTCGAAAAAAAACGCGCCCGGGAAATATACAACAGCTACAAACAAAGGCGACGCGATCCGGGCCTTCTGGAACAGGTCGATTACAAAACCTTCGAAATGCGTATTTTTCCGATAAACGCCGGCGCACAGCAGAAGGTGCAGATTGTCTATTACCAGGAATTGAATATCGACCATGACCAGGCCACATACGTCTATCCCCTGGCAACGGTCACCCGCCGGGATATAGACTCACGCACAACCGGCAGATTTGCCATTGATATGCAGATAAAGTCGGCCATTCCAATCACGACCATTGAAAGTCCCAGCCATGGTGAGTCGTTTGTGATTGTCAACCATTCGGACACATATGGGCAGGCAAGCCTGGAAACAGCCGGCGGCAGCCTGGCTGCCGATGTGGTAGTTCACTACGGGCTGGCGCGTCCCAAAACCGGGTTGGATCTGATCACCTCCCGGCAGTCCGGCCAGGACGGTTTTTTTCTGATGACCCTGACCGCCGGCAAAGAGCTGGCTGCGCAGGATCAGGGAATGGATTATGTGTTTTTGCTGGATATCTCCGGCAGTATGGGCAATGACAGCAAACTGATCATGTCCAAGAACTCCGTCGAAGCATTTGTGCAGGAGCTCAGCGACGCCGACCGGTTTGAGGTAATGACCTTTAACGTCAGCCCGAACACACTGTTCGGTCAACTTCGTCCGGCCAATGATGAGATGAAAGCATCGGCCCGGGAGTTTATGCGATCGCAACAGGCCCGGGGCGGCACTGTTCTTACCCCTGCCATGGAGACGGCTTATAAATATGGTAACCCGGACAGGACATTGAATGTTGTGATTCTCAGCGACGGCATGACCGAACAAAAAGAGCGTCAGACACTGTTGCAGTTGATCGGGTCCCGTCCACGCAACTCCCGAGTATTCTGCATCGGTGTGGGCAACGAGGTCAACCGCCCGCTGCTGGAACAATTGGCGGAAGATTCCGGCGGTCTGGCCGCGTTCATTTCGCGCGGCGACAATTTCAAACGACAGGCAAAAGCCTTCCGCCGCAAATTGATGCGGCCGGTGGCAGCCGACCTTCAAATTCAATTCGATGGTGTTCGGGTATATGATGTGGTGCCCCGGACGCTTCCGAATCTCTACCACGGATCACCGATCCGCATCTACGGCCGCTACAGCGGAAAGGGTGATGCCGAAGTGTCCTTGAAAGCCAATGTTCAGGGTGTCGAAATGAATCAGAGCGCTGTTTTGCCGTTTCCCGGCAGCGATCCGCAAAACCCTGAGATCGAACGGATGTGGGCCTGGAAACAGGTGGATCAGCTCTTAAAGCAGGCCGATCGAACCGGATCCCGGCAGCAGGTATTAGACGAGATTATCCGGCTGGGTGAAGGGTATTCAATTGTCACGGAATACACTTCTTTCCTGGTTCTGGAAAACGATGCGGAATACAAACGCTGGAAGATCCAACGGCGCAATTCGCAGCGCATGGCGCGTGATCGCAACGCCCAGGCCGCTCGGGAAAAGGATTTGGAGACCATCCGCCGCATGGCAACAGCCGATATCGGTCCCCAACCGCTGCTTGCCAGAAACCAGAGTGTGGCGGCGCCTGTGTCAAAACAAACGACTACAACACCTGCCCCGACAAGGCAGCCCGGCGTCTCAACCCCGCCTCGTTCCCAAAGCCGCGATTTTGACTTTAGCCCCGGCTCGGGACCTGTGGGACCGTTTTTTTTGGGGTTGGCCTACTGGTTGATCCGGCGCAAGAAGAAGTCTTAGCTCATTGGCGGGGGATGGGGATCCATCTCCTATCCCCCATCTAAAATGAATGATCCTCATAATTTTGAAACCTTAACCTAAAACAGAAAACACCGTATGAGAGAGAAAAATGGAAGCATTTACCATAGAATCAGGGACAACACAGTCAACCACAAAGCACGGCCTCAGACTTATCATTGAGAAGTTGGGCGGTGTCTGTCGACTGCCGGGAGACACGCTGATTCTTCTAATAATTGTCCTGGTTTTTAATACCCATCTCATCGGCCTGGGTTACGGTATATCGAACATATTTATACCTTCAGCTGTAAAGCACGGTCAATGGTGGCGGCTGCTCACGCATCCTTTCGTGCACGTCACCTGGTACCACCTGTTGCTGGATGCCGGCGCATTTTTTATACTGTATGCCGATTTGAAGAAAAAAAGCCTTCCCCTGAAATTGTTCTGTCTCACCACCTGCGCCGGCACAAGTCTGGCGGCGGCGCTGATATTTTCACCGCTGATCGAAAACCTCGGCCTATGTGGTCTTTCCGGAACAGCGCACGGACTGATGGCCTTCTCGGGGCTGGAAATGATAAAAGATAGTAGAGGCAAAAGCATAGGGATGGTTTCTTTTATGATTGTGCTGATCAAAAGCATTTACGAATTAATCACAGGTGCGGTTGTATTTGATTTCATGCACATGGGATTGTGCGGCACACCGGTCGCAGCCTGTCATTTCGGTGGTGTGGTCGGTGGAATTTTATCGTTTTCGACAATGTGCCTGGTGGATCGGCGCAAGGGATAACCTCTTCGGTAAAATTTTGAACAAGCCAATTCCCACTTCATATTTTTATCCACGAGTTGTACCCCGCCGGAGCGTCTTGACTTTTTTAAGGTTATCATTAGCTTCACTAAAGTTTACCAAAGCAGGCTTTTCTAAATAAAATCGTTCTGTTTCGAGTTAAGTCTTTCTTTCCCTAGAACTTCAATTCGCAATGGCAGTGACATATTTTCCTATTGAAAATCATTAATAATGCTTATTTGGCTCGTCTTTCTTCGACTTGAGCCCTCGGCGTGAGCTCGATCGAAGTCTAAATAAATACGTTATCGTGCTGAACTCCTTTCCAGAGGAGACTTCCTTGATGAAAAGATCCAGACCGCTGTTAATCAAAACACTCACCTTTACTGTATTAGCGCTTATCGCCTTCGCAGCCAATTCAGTGCTTTGTCGACTAGCCTTGGGCGAAAATACTATTGATGCTTCCAGTTTTACTTCGATACGTTTATTGTCCGGCGCTGTAGTTCTTTTTATTATCTTAAAATTTAACCGCAACAAGAATAAAGCATCTACAAAAGGCAGTTGGTCCGCCACCTTGATGTTATATCTTTATGCTATTACATTTTCGTTCGCCTATATAACTTTAGACACGGGAACGGGAGCACTCATCTTGTTCGGCTCCGTACAGATCACAATGATATTGCTATCCCTTATTTCCGGGTACAGATTGCATATTACCGAATGGATAGGTGTAATAGTTGCATTTGTTGGCTTTGTTTATCTTGTTTTGCCGGGCGTCACCGCACCCTCGGCTGCAGGCTTTTCTCTTATGACTTTAGCCGGTTTTGGCTGGGGTGTTTATACAATTAAGGGTCGCGGTTCGGCGAACCCGCTAAGTGATACAGCATACAATTTTATACGTTCTATTCCGCTTATTATCGTTTTGGCAGCTCTAACTTTTAAATACGCACATATATCTGCAGAGGGAATTTTGCTGGCGATGATATCCGGCGGCATTACATCCGGAATTGGTTACACAATTTGGTATACCGCTCTGGGTGGGCTTTCAGCAACGCTGGCCGCAGTGGTCCAACTATCAGTTCCTGTAATTGCAGCTTTAGGGGGCGTGATATTCGTATCCGAGCAAATAAGCATGCGCTTAACACTTTCAGCCTTGTTGATACTTGGCGGTATTTTGATGGTCATCTTGGGTCGGTATTACTTGTCCTATAAACGAAATATAGATGAAGATAAATGTGCTACGGCCGAACCCTAAGGGTTAAGGAGAATAATAGCATGAATATTGTAAACCAAGTATGGCCGCAAGGTATAACTGCGGTTGGACAGAAGGCGCAACGATCGAGAGAGGTAACGTTTCGCGATATAGAGTTATTCACTGAAATGAGCGGTGACCGCAATCTGTTGCACTATGATAAAAAGGCTGCTCGCGCAACACTCTTTGGCGGCATAGTGGTTCAGGGAGGTGTCACCAGCGCTATATTAAATGCAGTTGTGGCCGAGGAACTGCCGGGATCGGGTACGGTGTTTTTGCAGGTTAACTGGAGCTTCAAGGCACCGGTTCGTCCCGGCGATACTATCACAGGTGAGGTCAAAGTAACCAAAGTGCGGGACGACAAGCCCATTACAAAGCTTGAAACCCGCGTTCTTCTCTACGACGGCACCGTCGTCCTGGACGGCAATGCGTTCTGCTACACCATGCCAATTAACAAATAAGACCCTTTTATAGTTATCGGTGAACGGGAACGGCCCTATCGTTTCGTGAGGTGAGACGCGTAGTTTGTGCCAGATCCTGCCATCAACCAAAACCTATCACTTAATTTCGCCATTCTCGAATATTGGCTTTCTTAAGGAAATTGGAAACTACCGGTTGAATACCAGGCTGTTTTTCTGATATGAATTTGTGGACTCTACGGAAAGCATATCTGAATTGTTTAAAGCCTTTAAGTTTTGAATAAATTAAAATGTTTGCCGGCCACAAATTCATAAATAAAGGATGAAAAGACCATGGCGCAAATTACATTGCAGGAAAAGTTAAAAAGAGCAACCCGCGTGGTCTGCAAGCAGGGCATGGTTCAATTTCCAGTAAGTGACACGGCGATAGAAATAATAAGTTCTGTCATAGGGGACAATGAAGAGGAACTCGACCTTATATACGCCTTCCGTGAAAAGCCATCGCAGACAATGGACCAACTCGCGGAATCAAGTGGACTTGGGACGAAAAAAATCGACCAACTGGCGACAAGCCTTGCAAAAAAGGGGCTAATCTTCAATCAACCCAGCTCCGCCGGTATTATGGTGTATAGGCTGTTGCCTCTCATGCTGGTCGGTCTGATGGAATATAAATTCATGGTGAAGCTCACCGGCAGTGATGAGGAAAAGCAGCTTGCCAAGTTGTTCGAAAATCTGCTGGAAGAGTTGCGCGATCAAATCCAGGACAATTATGATACGCTTTCGCCCCTGTTCAAGGCTGCCCCGCCTGTGGACCGAACAGTACCCACTCGCAGAACGGAAGATGGTAAGTCGATCAAGGTAATTCCGGTGGATAAGACCGTGGATGTATCCGAAGAATTTGTTCTTCCCAGCCAAACAGTTAAAGAGATTATCAACAAGTTTGACGACATTGCCATAGGATATTGCTTTTGCCGGCAGAGGCGAAAGTTGCTTGGCAGCGATTGCAGCACGGATGCGCCTACTTTGAACTGTTTTACCTTCGGCAAGTCTGCACGGCACACCGTGGCTCAGGGATTTGCCAAAAAAGTTTCAAAGGCGGAAGCACTGAGCATCATGAAAGATGCGGAGCAGGCCGGTCTGATCCACAAGGCCTTTCATCCCGGCTCCAGGGAAACAAGCCCGGAAACAAGCATATGCAACTGCTGCAAAGACTGTTGCGATACACTCGGGCTCTGGCGTTCCGGTACGTTGCCGCTGATCAATTCGACCTACCATCTTTCCATGATCGACGCAGACGCCTGTACAGGGTGCGGCATCTGTCTGGAGTGGTGCCCCGCGGATGCCATCGCCTTAAGCGAGGCGGGATTGGCAGTGCGGGATGAAAACGCTTGTTTCGGATGCGGGGTTTGCGCCCGGTTCTGCCTCGAAGAGGCCATCTCGCTGAAAGAGGGGTTGCGCAAGGTATTTATTTTGCCGCCGCGATTACGCCAGGCTTAACAGACAGACTTTCGCGGTTGAATCAGTACTACGGATTGGCTGCCCACAGGCAAAGACCAAAAGCTTAGACGTCCCCGGTTTTTTTCGCACGGAACAGCTTAGGGAGCTTGACGAAATGCTGCAAAACCCACCGCAGGAAAAGCCATGGGTGTCATGGCTGGTTGTAAGCGTCTGGTCGCTGTTTATTATTTTGACCATACCGCTTGCCCGCACATTACAGAAATTTGTTTCGGAGCAATGGGGCAGGGAGTTGTTTACATACGCGGTACTGGCAGCGATAGCAGTTGCCCTTCTTGCTGCGATTTATTATGTAGTCCGTTATCGGCCGTCCATAGCCGGCAGTAGGTTTATCTGGCTGCTCGCAGTGGCCGCAATTTTCACCGGATATACAATTCAATTGGGGAAAAGGAGTCCGGAAGAAGCCATTCATTTCATCCAGTACGGTGTGCTCGGATTACTTGTTTATCGCGCGCTGGCCGTACAACGCCATGACGTCACAATCTATTTCTCAGCGGCCGTCCTCTGTGGCATCATCGGCACCATTGATGAAATCATCCAGTGGCTCGTTCCGCAACGGTATTGGGGACTCAGTGATGTATGGTTCAATTTTTTTGCAGCGGCAATGGTGCAGATCGCAATTGCAAAGGGCTTGAAACCAACTTACATTGCCGGTCGTCCCAGCGTGCGCAATCTTCGCTTTTTATGCCGGCTGCTGGCAGCGGCGGCAGCGGTGATTGGCGTCTGCCTGATCAACACACCTGCTCGGATCGCCTGGTATGCCGAGCGTATCCCCGGGTTGGGATATCTCAAAGAAAACGAAAGTGTTATGGCCGAATACGGTTATCGCTACGATGATCCGGATATCGGCATTTTCCACTCTCGTTTGGCGCCGGATGAACTCCGCGACGCCGATCTGGAACGGGCAACCGAAGCAGCAGCCATTCTGAATAATTATCGCGACAGGACCGATTACAAATATTTTCTCAACAAATATACACCGGTGAACGATCCTTTTTTACATGAAGCCAGGGTCCATCTTTTCAGCCGTGACACCAACTTCTCGAATGCAATGGAGATCGGACAGAATTCAGATTGGTACGGCTTACTCCTCACCACCGCCTACCGTGAAAACCAGATCATGGAAAAATATTTTCCAAACACCCTGCGCACTTCCGACTATGTCTGGCAGTCGGACAAGCTTGTCCGGGCTAGAAAACATCTTCTGCAAGACAAGGTTTTTAAAAGCTGGGTGTCGAGACATTTGATCACCAGCGTCACCGAAGCCCAGGTCGGAGCGTTTTTCGCTGTGCTGGTCCTTGGACTGGCACTTTTAGACCGGTACCTGAAGAGATACGAAAACCCATCCTAATATTGCCGCCAAGTTTCCAGAGTCTCACAGCTGTCGGGCTTGCCCTGGACCCGAATCCACTATTCTTAGGGTTCGCGAAGAAATAACTTTACATTCTAATCCACAGATTTCGCCTCAGAGAAATAGGCTACGTCCCGATGAAATAGGCTTCGCCCCGATGAAATAAGCTTCGCATTTCATTGGACAGGCATTTCACAGGGCAGGCGAATAAATAGTTTGCATTGAATGTATGGTGGAGATTGCAAAATCTGCCGGGTTTAATACCCCACAGCTTGCTGTGTAAGGATAGAATGTTTCATTTATGGATACTCCGTGGCTTGCCGCGGGGAAATTGTTGGAGCGATCATTTGAGGTTGCCATCCGCCTGAACTGTATTATAAAGTATACTAGTAGATAGTTTCCAAATTATTGCTTTAGATACCTCAATTGTGGGAGCGCCTTCGACTCGGCCGAGCTCGTCGCGGGCCGCTCCCACAGCTATTGCCACAGAGCTCGGGAAACGATATATTTGAATACATCATCAACCCGGAGTCAGAGAAGATGGCTCACGACATGACCCGAAGAAAATTTCTACACAGAGTGGCGGCTTGGTTTGCCCTGCTTGCGGGGAGCGGCTCTGCTAAACTCGCCTGGCCGGCACGGGGTTCCGATAAAGGGACTGTCCGGCTTATATTCTATACAGACGTGCATGCCAGGCAAGAATGGCAAACCCCGGCAGCGCTGGAAAAAGCCACGGCAGCCATTAATACAAATAAGGCCGACCTGGTCATCGCGGGAGGTGATTTAATAACCGACGGTTTTCAAAATCCGGCAGCAATAGCGGCACCCCGATGGGATGCCTACATGATGATGCATAGCGGGATTCAAGCCGACCTTTACCCGGCTATCGGCAACCACGATCTGGTGGCGGCAAACCCCGTCGATGGATCAACACCGGAGAAAGACCCGCGCGCGATGTTTATGGCGCGAACAGGATTGCATCGAACCTATTATTCATTCGATGCTGTCGGGTATCACTTCGTTGTACTCGATTCGATCCGGGTAACGAGGGATCGATATCAGTTCCACGGCAGGATTGGATCCGAACAAATCGAGTGGCTGAAAAAGGACTTGACGCATGTCCCTCGCAGCACTCCCATCGTGATCACCACGCATATTCCGCTTCTCTCGGCTTTTTATTCCGCTTCAATGGGTGCGACATTCGCTGCTCCCAAAAACAGAGTTGTAGTCAATAACGTCGAAGTGCTGAAAATATTCAAAGACCACAACGTCATTCTGGTCCTGCAAGGACATCTGCATGTCAAAGAAATGATCCGGTGGCAAGGCACAACATTTATCGTTGGGGGCGCCATCTGCGGAAAGTGGTGGCGCGGCTCCTGGTTTGATACGAAAGAGGGATTCAATCTCATCACACTCTCTGGAGACCGTGTCGAATGGGAATACATCGATTATGGCTGGCAGGCGCGTCGCCCCAAAAATCAATAACCCAATCCGGTTAAACCAGAAACGATAGCCATTAAGGCACCAAGACACGAACAATAAATGCTTGTTTTAATTAAGCTTCGTGTCTTGGTGGCAAAAATATATTGCCAGATAATTCCTTTGCTGACATGATGGGATTTCAATAAGGTAGTTTCTGAATTTGTTAATGGTAGCTAATGCATGGGGTTGATTTCTCTTGATAGTCGCAAGCAACGCAGCAGTTCATCCGAATTCACGTAAGATAGCCGGTGGCCGGTAAAATGCTTTCACAAACCCGGCGCATCAGGCAATTCGGACATGGGGTAGGTGAAGCCATCTCCATTTATTGGGAAAGACGCCTGATCATCGTCTTTTTAATGGGCTTTGCCAGCGGTCTGCCGTTTCTTCTTTCCGGGGCTACCCTGTCCATCCGGTTGACAGAGGCCGGGGTATCTCTTACCGCGATCGGGCTTTTTGCTCTCGTGGGCACGCCTTATAATTTTAAGTATCTGTGGGCGCCATTGATAGATCGCGTGCAGCTTCCGATCCTTTCCAATTTGCTCGGGCACCGGCGTTCCTGGATGGTTTTGATCCAGTTGGGTTTGATGGCATCCATTGCTGCCCTCGGTTTGAGCGATCCTCAATCAGGGGCCGGGTTGACAGCCTTTTTTGCATTGGCTGTCGCCTTTTTTTCGGCCAGCCAGGACATTGTCATCGATGCGTACCGCATCGAGATCCTCGATGAAAATCAGCAGGGCGCAGGTGCCGCCATGACCCAGGCAGGCTATCGCTTTGGATTGCTGGCTTCAGGCGCCGGCGCACTGTATCTGGCTACCAGCATTAATTGGTCGCTGGTCTACGGATTCATGGCCGCACTCGTGTTAATCGGCTTCATTACCGCTTTGTTTGCCCCGATACCCAAGGCCGATACTGATTTAAGTGAAACTACCGAACACCAGAGCAACTGGTTCCGCACCGCAGTGGTGGCGCCGTTTGTGGAGTTTTTTCAACGCAACAATATCGGCGTGGCAATAGCGATCCTTGCCTTTATCCTGCTGTATAAGTTCGGCGACGCCTTTGCCGGTGTGATTGCCAATCCCTTCTATATCAAGATCGGCTTTACCAAGGTGGAAATTGCCAATGTCAGCAAAATCTTCGGTGTATTTGCGACGCTGCTGGGCGTATTTTCCGGTGGTCTGGTGGTCAAGCGCTTCGGAATCCTTCATAGCCTGCTGTACTGCGGGATTTTACAGATGCTATCCAATCTTATGTATGCCGCTCAAGCGGCAATTGGTCCTGAGGTTGGATTTTTGTTTCTCACCATTGGCATCGAGAACCTCTCCGGTGGGATGGGATCGGCTGCTTTCGTTGCGTATCTTTCGCTACTGTGCAATAAGGCCTATACGGGCACCCAGTTTGCGCTGTTTACCTCCTTTATGGCGTTCGGCCGGACATGGCTTTCGACGTCATCCGGGTGGTTGGCCGATCAGACGGATTGGGTGACTTTTTTTATCGCTTCCACCTTCGTTGCGCTGCCTGGTTTGCTGATGTTGCTGTGGATGATGCGGCGCTTGCCGATGGCCGTGCAAAAGGGACCGGAACGATAACCGCTGCAGAATATGGAATCAATCGGTATTATTGAGGAATTAAGTGTTCGAGGGTTTCGAAACATTCGACATTAAAACCCAAGGGGCGAGTATTCACGGTCGCCGTGGCGGCGGCGGGCCGCCTCTGTTGCTTTTACACGGTAATCCGATGAACCACGTGACTTGGCACAAAGTCGTTCCGGAATTATCGCGACACTTTTACGTCGTGGCGACCGATTTGCGCGGGTACGGAGATTCTTCGGCACCTCCAGCAGGAGACAACAACATCAACTATTCTTTCCGTGCCATGGCCGATGATCAGGTGCAGGTGATGCGCTCGCTCGGGTTTGAACGGTTTTATGTCGCCGGGCACGATCGTGGGGCGCGTACTGCCCATAGAATGGCCCTTGATCATCCCGGTGTCGTGGACAGGGTGGCGCTGGTAGACATCCTGCCCAATCACCACATCTGGAATAATGTGAGCCGTGAATGGGCGCAAAGTTCCTGGCACTGGGTGTTCATGACACAGCCGGAAGGCTTTCCCGAGCGCATGATGGGCTCGGTGCCTGCGGAATGGTTCATGACGAAAAAACTCTCCAAGCCCGGTATCGGACTGGATTTCATGGATCCGGCCGCGTTTGCCGATTACGTGCGTTGCTTTAACGAAAAGACCATCCGTGGCTCCTGTGCCGACTACCGTGCTTGTATCACCTGCGATCTCGATATGGACACAGCGGACTTCGAATCCGGCAACAAGATTGAAATGCCGGCCCTCGTGGTATGGGGTGCCAACAGTCACACCGGGAAGGTTTACAGGGACGTCCTCGACATTTGGCGCAGCTATGCTAAAAACGTGCGAGGCGGGCCAGTGTCGTGCGGACACTACGTACAGGAGGAAGCGCCGCGGGAGACGTTGAAGTGGTTTATGGAATTCTTTTGTAAAAGTTGATTAAATCGAATTAGGCGCTTAATAACTACATATTGACAATTTGTTGTCGATCTCAGCCAGTGTTGTAGATATCAGACAGAATGTTGTTTTTGCATTAAAAGATGATGTTACGAGTTGCGGGTTGCGCATTGCGGGTTAAAATAAAGGAAACCATCCTTTTGGAGACCCGTAACACGGAACACGCAACAATCCTATTACAGTTCAGTATGTTATTAACTGCTCTGAAAGAGCCACATTTTTAAACGTTATGTTAAAAAATGCTTAGTGCTTCGATTCGCAATTACTATAATGTATTTTTAGAGTAAGAATCATCAATATGCTCACTCAGCACTAAGTCCTGAGTAAATAAATACGTTATCGTATTTCTGCATCGAAGGACTTAGTCTCTGAAACTACCAATTCTTTTAATATTCGGCTTTAATTCAGTGCGACATAAAGCATGCAGGAAACAGGTTTGTTCTCCCATATCGAGAATGTCCCGGGCAAAATCGTCACCTTCCGATGTTCTCAGATAAAGGTGCGTCTCAACCGGATCGGCTTCACCTCTTTTTCCGGTCCCCCCGGTTGCACCGCCTACCGAAAAGTGGGTGTCCTGCACGATCCTGCATGCATCGAGATTTTGCCGGAGTATGGCCGCGTATCGACCCAATTGAGTCATGAAACAAAATCCGATTCCTGCTGATATGTATGAAACAGCGTCGGGTGCTCTGCCCCGGCCGCCATGCTGTGGGGCTTCATCTGAAAGAAAACGGAATTGAGACCCACTGAGACTATGCAAATATTGATCTATCTGCTTAACGCCATCTTCTCTGAGCGTACAAATGCCGCGTACATGAATTTTTCGATTCTGCTCAGGCGCCAGGCCGCTGGCCGCCCCGCCCGCAACATCGGATTTCGTTTCAACCTTAGCCAGTTTTTCTATTAGAGGTTCCACAACAACCGGATCATCACTGACTTTGACTGCTGGAAAGCGATCATCCGGGTCAGGTTCGCTGGGTCCGTCCAGTGCCGCAACACGCCCGACTTCAACCGGCATTCCATTTCTTGAAAGCGAAAAGACCGAGTTGAGTGACTCACGCATGAGCCCAATAATCGGGGAAGCATAAATGGCATCATATACGAGCTTTTTAACCTTGCCGTCATCCGCATCCGTTTCAATTTGAATATCGAGGTCGATTGGCAGCGCCCCACCGATCATCGTGCCACGCGGTAAGGAACCTTCCATCGCATAATAATTGTCCTGCACTATTTTGAGATTCTTGATTTTGATGTTTTGAATTTTTGCCAGAGCCTGAATTTCATTCACATACGATGACACCATCCCGACCGTAAAAAACCCCAGGGGGCAAGGTGCACTATCAAACGAATTTAAACTCGGCCCTTCGTCACTGGCAAGGCGCCATACCAGTCCGGTTGTGTCGGATATAACCAGGGCTTCTTTCTGCATAAAGGATAAAGAACGTACCCAAGTTCGCACGGCAAGGCCATTACGGTTTTTGGGCGCACTGATTCCAATTTCGTTGGCATTGTCTACCTTAAAAAATATCGGCAGCCCGCAATTTTCCAGTACATTCGTTGCTTTTTGAGTCATTGTAGTTCCTATTCATTTATATTATTAAAAGATACTGCAATTCGCATATACTATTTTGTTAAGGATATAAAAGCCACTGTCAATAGTAACGGCAATGCTTATTAATAGAAATTGGATTAACAAAAGCGGAATAACCTCACGGTCGGGTAAAAATACGGTATGCGGCTTCCCGGATTAAAAGGTCTTTATCCGATTTGAAATTGACATATCCTCCTGATACTGATACATGTACGAACCGTGTTCTATCATTATGACCTAAAATTCGGCCACCGCAACTATAAAAAGGAGCTAACGGAGTGAGGAAATAGCATAGCCATAAACACACCGCTATTCTAATCGAAACAGTTATGGAATCCAGCAGAACGGCATATTTGTCTTTCTCATGGTTTCCCACTCGGTGTGTGTCTATGCCCCCATTCATTGACTCGTTGCTCACATTACAAATTTATTCCTTTAAAAAGCCACGGGCAACCGTGGCTTTTTTATTCGTCTCCGCCAGAATACTCTGTCCGGCGCAGGCGGACTGCATGGATGATTGAGCTTCGCAAGAGCCAAGACGGGTTGGCTACGACGCAATTTGGCGCGCCATAGCTCACAAGAGTGTCGGCGGGTTACGCTTAATACCCCCCCCGTTTGGGGCTGGGAGCTTAATTTGGAGGATGCCGATGACCGATTTGTCTATCCTTTTTCAAAATGTATCATTTACATACGACAAGGCGACTCAACCTTTGATCCGTGATTTGTCGGTACACTTTACCCGGGGCTGGACGGGAATCGTTGGTGCCAACGGTGTAGGGAAAAGCACCATTTTGAAACTTGCCACCGGGAACTTGGAGCCGCAACAGGGGCGGGTGATGATACCCGAATTGGCGATTTACTGTCAGCAGCGCACAGAAAATGCCCCCGATCAACTGTACGATTTAATACATGCAATCAATTCAGAAGCTTTCAGGATCAAAGGGCGATTAGGTGTTGAGGATGATTGGATGAGGAGATGGACCACCCTTAGTCACGGTGAGCGCAAACGGGCTCAGATTGCCGTTGCCATGTGGCGGAAACCGCAGGTGCTGGCTGTGGACGAACCAACCAATCACCTTGATGCTGAAGCACAGGATCTGTTGTTTGCAGCAGTATCGACCTTTCAGGGTGTTGGATTGCTGGTAAGCCATGATCGTAAACTATTGGATGATCTCTGTCACCAATGTCTCTTTGTCGAGCCACCGGATGCCATTTTAAGGCCCGGTAACTATTCCCGTGGCTTGCGGCAGGCAGAAAAGGATGAGATGACCGTCCAAAAAAAACGCCTCCAAGCCAAACATGGTTTTTTGAGATTAAAACGGGAGGCGGCAAAACGAAGGGATACTGCCTCACGGGCCCATCGAAAGCGATCGAAAAGAGGACTGGCATTGAAGGACCATGATGCACGCGGAAAAATCAATCTGGCACGTGTTACCGGAAAAGACGGCATCGCCGGAAAACGACTCAATCAGCTTGAAGGTCGCCTGTCCCAGGCTCGAACGAAAATGGACGGCTTCAAGGTGAAGAAAACCTACAAGATGGGTATCTGGATATCGGGTGCAAAATCAAAACGCAACACATTGTTCAATTTGCCCGCTGGATCCCTTCCCCTTGGAGGTGATCGACGGTTGCATTTTCCCGATTTATCGATGAAACCCGATGACCGTATCGCCCTTACAGGGTTGAACGGCAGCGGGAAAAGCACATTGATTGGCTATATCATGAGATCGCTTAATTTGCCGGAGAATCATGTCACCTATGTACCACAGGAGATAGATGCCCATGCGTCACAGGATGTCATGTCGCGGGCACGAGATCTTCCCAATGAGAAACTTGGGAAGATGATGACCATCGTCAGCTGTCTGGGATCAAGACCCCATCGGTTATTGGAAAGCGCAGAACCCAGTCCCGGAGAGATTCGGAAAATACTTCTTGCCACTGGTATCGCCAACGTTCCGCATCTTATCGTCATGGATGAGCCGACCAATCACCTGGATTTGCCATCCATCGAGTGTCTGGAACAGGCTTTGATGGGATGCCCCAGCGGTTTACTGCTAGTAAGCCATGACCGGCGTTTTTTAAAGGCTCTAACACGAAGACGCTGGCACCTTTCCCAAGATCCCAAAGACAAGGACTTGTATATCCTGGTTGAGCAATGAATCTAAAGCAATCGGAACATACAGAGAAATGGTGAATGGAACGGCGAAGGTTGAGGTTAGTGGAAATCCCCAAATTGCCATAAAAACACTATTTCAATTCGTACGCTCAAGGTTCCAGACAACTCCAACAAAGATCGCGCAAGGCCGGATTTCCGGATTAAGATTTCAGTCGATCCGTGTTCGAAATGTATTAGAAAATTTCAATTAAATTCTAGAATAATCCTTATACTATAAGATCCCCTCCTCTAAAAAAAATAAATAATTCCATCGCAAGAATCGGATAGAATCTTAATCCCCATCGGTATTATATTGATGTCAAAATTAACAGGGAGGTAAGGATAATGAGTTCTATGAAACCAACCGAATGGGGAATGTTGATATTACTTTCAATTTTTTGGGGAGGCTCCTTTTTTTTCACGGAAATTGCCTTGCGTGATTTTCAGCCCTTTACGGTTGTATTTCTTCGTGTGACTCTGGCGGCATTGATACTTACGGGTGTGGTTTACATGAGTGGGCAGCGTATGCCCGCTTCGCTCAGAGTATGGGGTGCTTATCTTGTTATGGGTGTACTTAACAATACGATCCCCTTCAGTCTGATAGTATGGGGTCAGACGCGTATCGACAGTGGTGTGGCGTCTATTTTAAATGCCACTACTCCTATATTTACGGTGCTTTTAGCCCACATACTTACCTCAGATGAGCGTCTGACACTGCGAAAATTTTTTGGTGTATTCATAGGGTTTTTAGGCGTTTTTATAATGATGAAACCAGAGCTGAATGATGGTTTCAGCTGGCGTGGTTTGGGTCAGGTGGCTGTACTTGGGGCTGCGGTATCCTATGGCTTGGCTGGAATTTTTGGTAAAAGGTTTAAACAAAGATCTCCGGTTGTTAATTCAGCCGGAATGCTTATTTGTTCAAGCTTTGTGATGCTTCCTTTAGCCATAATTATAGATTCACCCTGGATATTAAGTCCCTCACTAGAATCTGTTGCTGCGGTTTTTGGAATTGCCATAATAAGCACTGCAATGGCATATTTACTTTATTTTCGTATACTAGCGGCCGCGGGTGCCACCAATGTGTTGTTGGTTACATTTCTTATTCCGGTTAGCGCACTATTTTTAGGTGTCGGGGTGCTGGGTGAGGTTATCAAAGTTTTAGAATACATTGGAATGGGGTGCATCTTCCTGGGACTCATTGTCATAGACGGAAGGGCTCTGAGATGGATAATGAATTGTTATAATCCGCCAGCGGATAAGTATTTAATTTCACGCTCCGTAGGGCGAATTTAGTATTCATGTTGATACCCCTTTGTTTGCAGAAGGGTAGTTCATCTTCGGACAAAAATTGGCATATCTTTACGACATCTGAGGAGAAACATCATGGATTTATCAGAAAAGGCTTTGTGGCAAGCTGTTTTGAAACGGGACCGCCGTTATAATGGAATATGTTTTTATGGGGTTATGTCCACCTTTATTTATTGCCGTTTCCATTGCTCGAGCAAAAGACCCTTACATGAAAATACAAGATTTTTCTTCTCTAAAAACGGCGCTGAAAGAGCTGGATTTAGACCGTGCAAGCGATGTCGACCAGACAAAGCAGAGGAGCCACATATTAAAGAAATAAAGTCTAAAGTGCTTGAGGTATGCCGCTATATTGAAGCCTGTGATTATATCCCAACGTTAGAAGAGCTTTCGCAACACGTACTCTTGAGTCCTTTTCATCTGCAGCGCGAGTTTAAAAAAATCTTAGGAATAACGCCAAGAAATTATGCAGATGCGCATCGGCAAGTGCGGTTTAAAAAAGCCTTAAAAACAGGAGATGACATAGCCCTCGCCACATATGACGCCGGCTATGGATCAAGTAGCCGACTTTATGAAAAATCATCTCGTTTTCTGGGTATGACGCCTAAGGCATATAAGCAGCATGGTAAAGGGCAAAAGATTTTTTATTCAGTGGTTAAGTGCCCTCTTGGCTTACTTCTACTGGCCGCAACTGAAAAAGGTATTTGCGCGGTGCGGATTGGTGATTCACAAAAAGATTTGGTTGATGAATTGAAAGCTGAATTTAAGAATGCGGATATTAACGAGACGTCCTCAGAATTATCAGAATGGCCGCAAATGCTAATCGATTACCTCGCTGGCAGTACACCGTGCCCAAATTACCCTTTGATGTCAAGGCTACTGCATTTCAACGCAAAGTTTGGGACCATCTCAGAACAATTCCCGAAGGGCAAACAACGCATTACAGTGAAATAGCGGCCGCCATCGGCCAACCAAAGGCGACCAGAGCGGTTGCCCGTGCGTGCGCTACCAATCCGGTAGCGATAGTAATACCGTGTCATAGGGTAGTACCCAAAGCCGGCGGTGTTGGTGGATACCGCTGGGGTTCTGAACGAAAAACGAAACTCTTGGCCATGGAAAAACAGAAAGGGCTTCAGGTGTAATTTCAGACAAATTAATTTTCGATTAAAGGCTTTGAATACTGCAACCAAGAGCTGGTAAAATTTAAAACATCACGGATCCAGTTACTGTTTTTGAGATTGTTACAGAATTTGAGGATAAAGATATAAATTTAATCGACCCTGTCTGCCGAATGCAGATTAGAAAGGATGCTGCGCCTGCAAGGATACCATATGGTAATAGGACCCATTATTTTTGTTCTTTTGACTGCGCTAAATCATTTGTTGATTGGCCAGATCGTTATGAAGGCGTATTGAATGGCCATGATAATGCTAAACAACCTGACATTCAATAACCTAAGATTATTACATATAGGATTATCCCGCCACTATTCAAAAGGGTTAGCGATGAAGCCACACCACTCATCAAACAGACGTTCAAAGATTCGCTGAATGCAATAACAGTGGGCGATATGTATGCCGGAAATATCGCACTCTGGGGTCTGGATCATTGCCTTGACATAGCATTTAATCTCGGCAGGAAGCTTGTTTAGCCTCTACCGTTTTATATAAGTCTAATATCACCGCCGCCATTTTAACAGGGTTTTAAAAATGCTTTGCACCCTTGGCGTTAACCTTGTCCGGTTGTAGGCATCGCCTGCTTTTTTCAGGGCTTCGGCCTGGGTGGGATACGGATGAATGGTTTTGGCGATGGTGCTCAAGCCGGCACCGGCAACCATGGCCAGTGTAATTTCAGAAATCATATCGCCGGCATGCCTGGCTACCATTGTGGCACCCAATATTTTATCCGCACCTTTTTTCACATAAACGTCCAGGAATCCGACATCGTCACCTTCTAGAATAGCGCGATCAACCGAATTCATTTCGATGGTGATCGTTTCAACCGTCATTCCTTTTTCTTCAGCTTCATGGGGGTAAAGCCCCACATGGGCCACTTCCGGGTCGGTGTATGTACACCAGGGGATGGTCAATACGTTTGCGTTGGAGCGGCCGAAAAATAATGCATTTTGAATAACAACTCGCGCTGTTGCATCGGCGGCGTGCGTGAATTTGTAAGGATAGCATATATCGCCGGCCGCATAAATTCGCCGGTTGGTGGTCTGCAGCCGATTATTCACCATAACACCTTTTTTGTCATATTCCACTCCTGCAGCTTCCAGATTCAAGCCTCCCACAGTTGGTGCGCGTCCGACCGCAAGCAGCACTTGATCGACTACCTCATCGTAATGGGTTCCATGGGAGTCAACGACAAGGTGGATTCCGTCGTTTTGCTTGCGAACTTCAAGGTTTTTACCGCAGCATTTGAGTTTGACGCCGTCCTGCTTCATGATTTTTTCCACAATCTCTGCGGCACGACGGTCCTCGTTGGGCATAATCCCATGCATCGATTCGATGAGGATCACATCACTGCCAAAGCGGGCAAAAGACTGTGCCAGTTCACAACCGATCGGACCGGCACCGATCACGCCCAGCCGTAGGGGTAATTCAGTAAGTGAAAAAATCGTTTCATTGGTCAAATAACCCGCTTCCGCCAGTCCCGGAATGGGCAGTTCCAGCGGACGCGATCCGGTGGCAATGCAGGCCCTGGCAAATTTTAGAGTTTTGCCGTCTATTTCGATCGTATCGGCAGCGGTGAATTTGGCCGATCCAAGAAACACACCAATGCCGAGTCCGCTAAACCGCCTGACAGAATCATGTTTACTGATGCCGGCGCGCAGGCGTCGCATGCGTTCCATGATCGAAGGAAAATCGACGGTAACACCATCGTGGACCTGCACGCCGAATTGACCGGCATTTTTTACATCCGCTACAGCCCGGGCTGAACGAATCAATGCTTTCGAAGGAACGCAACCTACATTTAAGCAATCGCCGCCCATCAGTTCACGCTCAATTAAAGCAACTTTGCCTCCCAGACCGGCCGTGCCGGCTGCTGTGACCAACCCCGCGGTGCCGGCGCCTATCACGACCATGTTGTATCTGCCTTCAGGTTCTGGATTGGTCCAATCAAAAGGGTGGACATTTTCCATCAAGTATTGATTGTGGGTGTCATAGGGATGCGCCTGGGGAAAATCTCCAGGCGTTTTTAAAATAGTTTTGTGATTTAACATAGTAATACCTCTCGGACCGACGAGTAACGCGGTCAAATCGATTTTGGAAAAATATCATTGCGTTATCTTGATTTAGTTGCTTTTCCGGCTTGTAAAGTACTTCCATACGTCGACGATATCTAACACCAACGATATGACAATAGAAATTGACAATATGATTAAATAGCTTTTGAAAATGTCTCTCGCGGATGGAATCTCGATCAGCACATAAACAAGTAACGGAATCCATAAGATATGACCCAAACCGAGGATTTTTTCAAATCCGAATTTTGAATAAAGGCCCATAATTAGCATTGCCGAGAGCATGAAAGTCACAAAAATGACTTTCGCCAAAGGCTCATTCCAGAATCCAACACTTGCAATATTGACCATCGCTAGTAAGAGCACCCAGACAGGTACCCAGACCGGCTGCTGTATCAACTCAATAAAAAATCTAAATGGATTTCTCATCAGTATTAGCTCCTAACGCTTGTGCTAACATTTTTACTATGGACCGTCCGCGGCCCTAGAACATAACTCTTCATCTCGTTGTTCGGCCTAGTATGTGCGGCCTTCATTCTATAGTTATCATAATTTTGTACCGATTGGGTTACAATGATCAGCTGTGTGGGGGCAGGTTTTAAACCCGCCCGCAAGGCTATTCGATGAACAACAACAGATTTTTACGGAACATATTTTTGACAATCACTAAAATTCCCGCCTACCCTCCATTATTCTTCTCAATTACATGGATTCCCCATGCGTGTAACAGGTTCAGGAAAATGAAAATGGGCACTACGATACTCGGGGCGAGGATCGTCGGGAACTCAAAAATGAAGACGAAACCCGGGTCGTTCATCCAATATATCATGGGAACAAACGTGGGTAGGATGATCAACGCGAAGCCCACAAGGTTCCAGGCTATCAAGAAGCGAGAGCCGACAGCCTTTCGCAACAGCAGCCACCCTAATACGAGGGCAGAGAGGCCAAAGAGGAAGTCCGGTATGCCGACCCAGAAAACGAACCGGGAGGTGACTTCGCCTCGGATCCCTTTCATAATTCCGCCCAGGGCTCCAATGCGAAGAGCTTGGAAAAAGATAAACCAATGCCCCGGTGTACTCGAGGCGATGCCGCGCAGGCCACTTCGGAGCGTACCGGAGAAGAAGAAAGCGGCAATCGACAGTATGACGGGTACGAATGCCTGCCACAGCAGCGATACGTGAGGCATTAGTGCGACATGCGTCCCCCTGAATCCCATTCCAACAGCAATCAGTGTCCACACGAGAAAAGTCAGGAGCAAAATGTAAACACTGCGCGCTTCTGCAGCATTGATCGATTCATCCGACCTAGCTTTGTGTGTGATCGCTATACAGAAGACAATAACGAAAGCAACGAACATGGGAAGTATCGATAGTTTCATCGTTGTTTCCTTCTGTGGATGTAAAAATGCAGCCAGGCCAGATTATTATGCAATCCACAATGAACTACCCCGCTGCAAGCAATGAGGCATCTAGCGGAATATTTATAATCGCCCCAAGGGACAGGGAATTAAATTTTTACTTGCCTCAGGAGGATTTGTCCGCTTCCGGCTGATTTACCCAGGATTACTAGTGACCAGGCCAGCGGAGATCAGACGGTACGCCGTAAGTCTGCACTCAAGGACAGTCTGCGCCCTTGAATTTTTAGACGTCAATTACCATATCGGATCTCGGGCGGGCGCAGCAGAGGAGCACCTGGCCCGGATAAGGAGGATCCAGAGGTTCGAAGAGATAGTCGACTTTGCCTTTCACAAGCTCGTACTAGCAAGAGTGACAAATACCGGAGCGGCAACTAAAGTCCGGAAAGACTCCCTGATCTTCGGCAAAATCGAGTAGGTTCTCATATTCGGGATCCCATTTAGCGGTAATCCCGGACTCTGAGAAGACAATTTCATAAGCCTTCTCTTCCGCTGCCTTTTTATTTTTGCGGCGCCTGGGCCGGGTACCCTCCTGCAACAGGGCTGCAGGGCCGAAGAGCTCGAAACGGATCCGGCTTTCCGGTACACCCCATTCCCACAAACCCTTCATCATGGAATTCATAAAAGGCGGCGGACCACAAAGGTAATAGTCCATGTCCTTGTTTGGCAAAAGTTCTTTCAGAAGATCATCGCTTACATGGCCGGTGCTGTCATAATCCCGGCCCTTGACATCTTCGGGCCGGGGCTGGCTGTATCTGATGTGCACCGTGATGTTATCGTTTTCCGCCGCGGTACGGCGCATGTGCTTGCACATGGCATGGTGAATGCCGTTGCGCGTGCCATGAACAAACCAGGTCGGTCTGTTTTTACCGGAATCGACGATGGCGTTGAGCATGCTGATCATGGGAGTCAGCCCCACCCCGCCGCTGATCAGAGCTACCGGAGTTTTCTCCTGTGGATTGAGGAAGAAGTCGCCGCGTGACGCCGCCACCTGCAGCCGGGTGCCGGGTTCGACCAGATCATGAAAATAGTTGGAACCGGAAATAATCTCGGGATCTTCGGATGGTTCTTCCCGTTTAATGGTGACCCGGTAATATTCGGCGTGGCAGGGGCACTCCGAAAGAGAATAATTACGGATAACCGGTTTGGGATGTCCAGGGATGCTTAGCCTGAAAGTAAGAAACTGGCCCGGCATATAGATCGGCAATGGCTCCCCGTCTTCCGGCACTAGGTAAAATGATTTAATGGTCTGGCTTTCCGACACCTTCCGATCGACAATGAAGTTCCGGAATCCCTTCCAGGCCCTTTCCGGCGTTTTGCGCTTTTTACCCTTTTCCCCAGCAGAAACCAGGATCTCTTCGAACACGCGGCTCCAATCGGGCGGAAGCGCAGGGATGCGCAAAAGCCGGCGAATTTTTTCCTGATTGTAGTAATCGAAGAAATAAAGGCGGGCTAATTCCCACACCGTTATTTTTTCCGGTCCGATTTGAATACGCTCGATTGAGTCACCGGCGCCCACTTCGCCCACTTCCAAAACCCGGAAGTAAAATCCCAGCCGGCCGCTGGTTATAAACTGCCGGGAAAAACCAGGCAAATCCATCTTCATCTCCAGCTTGAAACAGGGCAGGCGGGGTTGAGTCACCTCGAGCAAGGCGCCGCCGATCCGAAAGACATCGCCGATGTGAATCTGATCATCCGGCATACCTTCGACGGTGAGGTTTTCGCCGAAGTGACCATAGCCGAGATCCTCCCGACCAAGCGCCTGCTGCCAGTAGCGAATGTTATCAAGATCGTAGACATATACGGCCTTGTAAACGCCACCATGCACCGTGAGATCTGCTTGGCCATCGCCGTCCAGATTGAGCTTGCGCACCATGACCCGGCTGGTCACAGGTTCATTGTAGATCCCGGTGCTCACCCTGCGTCCCAGATGGTCCACCGTCTTGGGCATGGATACGTTCACCGATACTAGTTTCATGGCTCCCCTTCCTTTTTCGCTTTGCCTCTATCTCCCCGATAGACCGGTGAAAGATATAACGCACCAGGTTATTAACGTATATTATTCGCCGGGGAGAGATTTTGTCCAGCCTTACCCAACAACACTTCGGCCTTAGAATATTAATGAAATAAAGCTGAATTGAAATGGGCTTTCTGTCAGATGCTGGTAGGAGAAAATTAGGGACCTTGGCTTCGTTATTAATCGTCGAACTTCATCAGCTTTACTTGAACTTGCTCCGCAATCTCATGCATGCAAATTCATCAAAGAATGTTAGAACTTTAGTGGGAGGACTCTGGATTATCCTTTCATACTTCAATATATCCACATCAAAATCCAACTGATCAAATTGGAAATTATGCACGCATAATATTATGTCAATGCGTATTTTGTTTGCCAATCATAATTTCAACTTATAAATTCCAACCTGTGCAGAGCCCTTTGTTGTACCCTAAACCCTCATAATTCCTCTCCAAAGGCTTCGATCTTCCCCATATAATGTTAACCTGCAAACCTGTAACACATTTTTCACATTCTGTGACGGCATATTGGGTTATTTAGATTGAAATACTAATTGACACCATATTCCTGTGCTGTTAAGGGATTAAAAGACAGGATCATAAGCCTACAATTTCGTATTTATTCCCATCCAACCCTATTAACGACGATTCCCTACTTTTTAAAAGACATCAGCAGGGAAAGAGAACTTTGTTGCGATTCTTATGCTGTAACCGCAAATCCGAAGATAGTTCATTAATTGGCCCATTCGTAAAAATGGCGTGACCGGTTTAGAAAGGAAGATTTGATAATGACCAGTAAATATCAAAGTTTTGGACTTGAAGATAAAGTCGCGATCGTCACCGGCGCCTCCCAGGGAATCGGTCGTACTCTGGCCATCGCACTGGCGGAAGCCGGTGCTCATAGCGCCCTGGCCAGTCGAAACCAATCGGCTTTGAACGAGGTGGCGGCGGAGATTGAATCATTGGGCCGTCAAGCACTGGTTGTACCTACCGATGTTACAGATGTCTCCCAGATTCGCAGCATGGTCGGCAAGGTTCAGGCCCATTTTGGGAAGATTGATATTTTAATCAACAACGCGGCCTGGACCGTCACGGGCGATGCGCTTGAGATCTCAGAAGAGGAATGGGACCGGACGCTGGATAGTTGCCTTAAATCCGTCTTTTTCCTGTGCCAGGCGGTTGCGCCGATGATGATTGCACAAGGAAATGGACACATCGTAAATATAGGATCTACCTTCGGCGAGGTTACGTTTAAAACGCGCAGTGTTTATGCGGTGGCAAAGGCCGGGGTCCATCACCTTACCAGAGCCCTGGCCAACGAGTGGTCAGCCAAAGGTGTGCGTGTAAATGCCATCGGCCCGTGTCTCACCGAAACGCCCTCGCGTCGCGAAGTCTTTGAACGGCCAGGATTAAAGGAATGGGTTACCGGTCAAATGCTTCCGATTGAGCGCTGGGCTCAGCCTGAGGATCTTATCGGAGCCACCTTATTTTTATGTAGCTCCCTGTCGGATATGGTTGTCGGTCACGTCTTAATGGTAGATGGTGGCTGGATAATTCATTAATGAGGAGATGAACAGTAGGCATTCAGCCTGTTATTTGCGTTGCGGTTGTCCGCGACGAAATGATTACAGAAATAGGATAGAAAGGAGGAAGGAAAGTATGAAAAGCATAAGGATAAAAAGATCTTGGTATGTACTGACCATCTTCGCGGTGGTAATATCACTTGCTCTTGTGACCTCCGGTTGGAGTAAAGAAAAAGAACCGGCAAGCGGTCCCCGCAACATCATCCGCTTCACGTTCGCCCCTGATCCTGTGTGGGACTACTTGCAGGACTCGGGAATAAGGGAAGAGATGGAAAAAGCGTCCGGCGTCCGCATCCTTGCCGCCCCAACCTGGGATGAGTTTGGCATCTATGCCGGCGGCCATGCCGATATCGTGTCGGTGGGGTCTTTCGAGGTGCCCCTGCTCGAGGTCGAATCCAAGCGCAAGGCGGTCGTCTTCGGGAAATATAATATGACCCGGGCGGTGCTTGCGACTGCAACTGACAACCCCTATAAAACCCTGGCAGATATTCCCAAAGGTTCTAAGATCGCAATCTACAACACCGTGGGCCCGACCCTGCTCTGGGGTGTGATTGTCAAGGATTTGCACAACCTCTCCTACCGGGCCGACGGCGGAGACTATGATCTTGTTCTGGCCGACATCACCAACACAGCTCAGCTGGCAGCCAACAAAGAAGTCAAGGCTGCCCAGATCCTGCCCGATTTTTCGGTCCCCCAATTGATGGGCGGTAAAGTCAAAATTCTCTATGGCGGACGAACCGGACCGGACCTGATCGGTGAGATCGTCGGAGGACGGTATGAGGGCCCAATGACCAATATCTTCATGGCTCGTGAGGAATGGTACGACGAACACATCGAAGAGGTTAATTTTTTCCTTAAACTCTGGCAGCGCGGCCTCGATGAATGGCAGGCCAAAAAGGACTTGATCATCGAAAGCTATCCCCAGCACTTCGCGGTACAGACACCCGAAGAGATCAAGTTCATGAAAGACTACCTCAAGGCGCATGACTGGTTCGCCAAGGACGTGTACTTGACCCAGGACTGGATCAACAAGGAGACGAGACTTTTCGATTTGATGCGTAAAGCCGGTTTTATGGGCAAAGATGAAAAGAATCCGCGCTTTGAAGTTCATACCCCGTGATCGTCTTCATGGCAATACCAGCAACTAACGAAGATGAGATTCAGAAAATCGGGACCACGCAGTTCGCCTCCAGCCGCCGCTGGTGGCGAATTGCGACGGTTGCCCTTGGGTGGCTTGCGTTCCTGATTCTCTGGCAGTTGATGTCAGGGCTTGCAGGAGAGGTTCGACTCCCGGGACCGCTGAAAGTCGGCGGGAAGATGTGGGATATTCTCAAGTCGGGGGCTTTCCTCGAAGATTTCATTGCCAGCGTCCTCAAGGTCATCTGCGGCTTTCTTGTTTCCATGGCGATCGGTGGACCGATCGGATTCCTGATGGGCAGGAGCCGATACTGGAAAGCGTTCTTCAAAGACAGTGTCATGGTGGCCGGCAGCATCCCGGGATTAACATATGCAGTCATGGCACTGGTCATATTTGGCATTTCCCTGTGGGGTCCAATTCTCTCGGTTGCTCTGATTTCGATGCCGTACATTGCAATCAATGTCGCGGAAGGACTCGAAGGCGTAGATCGGCGTTTGATCCAGATGTCGCAGGTGTATCGAAGGAAGCCCCGAGATGTCTATCGGCATGTGTTGCTGCCGGCGATTCTCCCATTTGTCTTTGCCGGCGTACGGATGTCTTTTGCCCTCGCCTGGAAGGTCGAGCAGCTCACCGAAGTCTTCGGCTCATCCATGGGCGTCGGGTTTCGGATCCGGGAGTCCTTTCAAAAATTCTCCGCTACCGGTGTACTCGCCTGGGTACTGCTATTTATCGCCTTCATGCTCATAGTTGAGCGGGTAGTCTTGGTACGCATTGAGCGCTGGCTGTTCAGGTGGCGCGATCGGGAGGCGCTCTGATGACGTCCAATTCAACCGAATTGCACAGCCCGCAAATGTCGTCTGCAAAAAGCAGTCGCAGCCTGGGGGCATTGCTCACCTCAGTGGGCGGAGCCCGTGTGACATCTTACGCCATCGGTTTGATCGGCTGGATAATCCTTGCAGAAATCAAGGATCGGGTCCCTGGGCCCTGGAAGGTATTGAACTTTCTTTGGGCCGAATTAACCGGTGGATCCCATGGCGGTGTTTTGAGAGGAGAATGGGTCGAGCATCTGCTCTTTACGCTGCAAAGATTCGGAATAGGCTTGTTCATCGCCTTTCTGGCCGGCCTGACACTCGGGATTCTAATCGGATCATCACGTTATTTCCATGACTTAATGAATGATACCTTACTTGTCCTACTGGCACTTCCGGCGGTTATCTGGGCCTTTCTGACCGTCATCTGGTTCGGGTTGGGCTGGAAAGCTCCGGTGTGGACCGTTGCCCTGTCGGCGGCACCTTTTGTCGCGGTCAACGTTTCTCACGGTGTCAGAGCCATCACGCCGGAATTGCACTTGATGTCGACATCGTTCGCCGTGCCCCGGACCAAGCGCATACGGCATTTAGTCCTACCGGCACTCACAGGGCACATCTTCGCAGGACTCCGGTTCGCTGTGATCATCGGCTGGAACGGTGTCCTGCTGGCCGAATGGTTCGGATCGGCGGAGGGCGTCGGCTGGCGCACGCGCTACTGGTATGACGCCAATCGATATGAAGGCTTTGTCGGTTGGGTCGCCATGTTCATTATCTTCATCGTCCTGTTAGACCGATTCGTACTTACACCGCTTCAGAAGCACGCCTTCCGTTGGCGCGATATAAGAGATGTGGACGCAGGATCGGCTGCAGGTATAATTGAGATGTCGGAGAAAGATGAACCCGGTAAAGCTTGAAGCACTTCAAGCGAAAATATGCTTCTTCACATAAGAGGGTGCAAGTTATTTAACACGGGAGTCGAATTTTATCGACAACTTTCTAATTGCCTAAAATGCACTAAAATGTCCAAAGTGCCTAAAATTAAGGAATTCTGTCTATTTTAGTTGGATTCCCCCGCTACTATTAACGTTTAAGGGAGACAGGAAAAACCTTTAGGAATATGATCGAATAAAATATCACGCGCAAAGTTAATAATTAGAGAAATAATTTACGATTGCCCATTTAAAATAGAATCGATCGTGCTGAAAGCACGTACCACAATTTTAGGCAATTTAGGTATTTTGAATTTTAGGCATTTGTTGAGCGAAACTTTACACTGGATATACCGCATTGTATATTCATGCACACATTTCTGAGAGGAGCCAATAACAATAGGGGCTATGACAATATGGCAACCGTGAGCGTCAAAAACCTGGTAAAAATATTCCCCCCGCCGCGTTCCGGGAAACCGCCGGTCACGGCAATCAATGACATCAGCTTCGACCTCTCGGGACATGTTTTTGTCTCGATCGTTGGTCCGTCAGGGTGCGGCAAAAGCACACTTTTAAACATCCTTTCAGGCATCGAAAAGCCCTCGGCCGGAACGGTGATAGTGGATCAGGACGGCAAGCCGGCTCAAAAAGGGTATGTGTTCCAGGATCCCAGGCTGCTGCCGTGGCGAACCGTCATCCAAAACATGCTTTACGTTTCCGACCTACCTGAAAAAGAGGCTATTGAGAACGCTAAAGAACACCTGGCCATGGTCGGGTTATCCGGCGCCGACGACATGTACCCCGGACAGCTCTCTGGCGGCATGCAACAGCGCGTCGGTATTGCACGCGCCTTTTCAGTTGCGCCCGATATCCTGTTCATGGATGAGCCCTTCAGCCACCTCGACGCAATCACGGCCCGCTCACTGCGACTTCAGCTCCAGGAAATTTGGAACGAGACGCGCAAAACAGTGGTCTTCGTGACCCACGACGTGATCGAGGCGGTCCAACTCTCCGATCGAATCATCATTATGGAGCATAGCGGCAGCATATATGGAGATATCGAAATCGGCCTGCCCCATCCAAGGAAAGTTTCCGATCCCAAAGTGGCCCTAAGGCAAGCAGAAATCCTCGGTATATTCGAGTCCATGGTCGAGGAGGAGGAGGAACTTGAGTAGAAAAGGTTCACATTGTTAATCTGCATACAAAATGACACTAATTTGCACGACTTATTTTTCTGAATGCATAGAGTCCACTATTCTTGCCGACACACTCATAATTTCTCTCCAAAAGGATGTTTTAGCTATCGATTAGATGCCGGGCTGCTTCATCTCCCGTTTCAAAAATCCTGGACGAAACTTTTCGTTTTTCGAGTTCCTTGCCCAGCTTCAGACGCAAAAAACCACTGCTTGTGTATCGTGAAACCTTGAGGTAGTACTTGTCTTCGACATATTTGACCAGATCCATATATTTGTCGATTATATCGTCATCCGCCACAAAGCGGTCGTAATTTACTATCGAATACACACGTTTACCCAACGGCTCCAACGTTCGGTCCACCGCCTCCTTGATCGCTGCAAGATCCTCTTCCGTTCGAACACGCATCCCTGCGAAATTCAAAAAGAGTGTGTTGGTTTCCGGATTGTAGCTTATCCGATCCTCAATGTGGATATCAAGGAAACGCTTGCGCAGCTCCATGGATTCCGGACGGAAAATCGTCGGATCCATTTCAACGGGATCTACCACCCGGGGTGCGAAAAAAAGCTTGCCCAAAATGTCGCGTTCAAGGTCGATGCCAGGAGCAATTTCGGCCACCCTTAGGCCCTTTTCCGTTAACCGGAATACACACCGTTCGGTAATGTATAAAACCTCCTGCCCCCTCTCGACGGCACCCTGACCGCTAAAAGTTATCTGGTTGACATGGTCGACAAATTTCAAAAACTTGCCTTCGGTTCCAATTCGAACACGCCCTTCCTGAATTTCTATCTCCAGTCCGGATGATGAAAAGGTGGTCATAAACACCACCTTGCGGCTGTTCTGGCTGATATTGATAAATCCGACACAACCGGAAAGCCGTCGCCCGAATCGACTGGCATTGACATTGCCGTGTTGATCCACCTCTGCCACTCCAAGGAAGGCCGCGTCAAGACCGCCGCCATCTATCAAATCAAACTGCGAGGGATGGTCGATTACAGCCTGATAATTGACCGCGGCACCAAAATCAGGGCCACTCATGGGAACGCCACCGATAATTCCCGGATCCACCGTGAGGGTAATAAGATCTTGAATCTTCTCTTCGTTCGCGATCCGACCGATACTATCGGGCAGACCGATACCGAGATTGATAATACTGTTTGGCGCCAATTCCAGGGAAGCCCGGCGGGCAATGATTTTTCTTGCGTCAAGTTGCAACATATCGAGCGACTGGAGCGGAACCCTGACTTCACCCGAAAAAGCCGGGTTGTACTGGGTAGCGCAGGTCTGCATGTGATGTGCGGGGTCGGCGACAACGACACTGTCAACCAGGATGCCGGGAATCTTCACCTGACGAGAGTCGAGCGATCCTTCCATGGCAACACGCTCAACCTGGCAGATGACATAGCCGCCTGAATTTTTCGCAGCTATGGCCATGGAGAGATTCTCCAAGAGTAACGACTCCTTTTCCATAGTGATATTACCGTCCGGATCCGCTGTTGTGCCGCGAATAAAGACGATGTTGATCGGAAAGGCTTTGTAAAACAGAGAATCCGAACCTCCGAGATTTACCCGCTCGACGATATCATCTTTGGTAACTTCGTTAACTTTTCCGCCCTCTATATGCGGATCGACAAATGTGCCTAAACCCACCGTCGACAGCGTACCGGGCTTTCCTGCGGCAATGTCACGGTATAAATGGGTGATTACACCTTCAGGAATATTGTAGGCCTCGATTTTATTTTCCACGGCGAGTTTCTCGATTCGCGGAATCAAGCCATAATGTCCGCCGATCGTCCGTTTCAGGAGGCCCTCGTGTCCAAGATGATTGAGGCCTTTTTCCTCGCCGTCGCCCTGTCCACCTGCAAATACAAGAGTTAAATTTTTAGGGGTTCCGGTTTCTAGAAAACGCTGCTCCAGGGCAACGAACAACTGGTCGGGGGTACCGTTACAACCGTAACCGGATGTTGCCAGTACATCATTGTCCTGAACAATGGCAACCGCATCCTCTGCGCTTATAACTTTCTTGAGTGCCATGATAATACCTCCATATTAGAACGATGCTCTCGGGAAAGCACTCTGCGTCAAAATATTAGAATCCGGATTGAGGGAAGCTACTTTGGATGTTATTAAATAAGGAATTGATAATACTATTATATATAATACTGTTCCAAAAATAAAAACGTCTTGGCTTAAGTCAATATCATTTCTGACAGTATTAATACAAAGAGATGAAGGATTTACGTTACTGGATGAAAATCTGCGTATTACTTTGAAATATGGGGAAATTAAGCACGTTTGTGCGAAGGATCTTGCTTAGTACGGTTATCCTTAATAATTTAATAGTCCGGCCCAAATCCGATGGTAGGATTTGCATAGTGCCATGCTATCCTTTCCAGTGCCAGGAAGTTTGAGTGTTTGGGCGAGATTTAGGTTACGACTTTTTGTGGCTATTTTCACCACCCGACACGTGCGCGCTCTTTTTGTGATGCGGTGATCCGGTTGGGGGATAATCCAGTGTATTTTCAAACTTCAACTGTTCTTCTTTATCAGATTCAGGAAAAGGCAGCCGGCCCTTTTCACGCCAATCCTCGACCTGTGCCTCCGCTTCGCGGACTCGCTCTGCATCCAAACCCTGATCCCGCGATAAATAGGCTGTCTGTGAGGGAAACGCAAAGCCGGTTCCCGCCTGGTTGACAATCTCCATTATCCGGAGGTTAAGATCCTCTCGGATAGCCCAGTACACATGCCAATTATTTGTTAGAACGTATGCAAATACCTCTAAATCCAGGGAATAGTCGCCAAAGCGACGAAATCTTACACGAAGACGCTCCGGCGACACTTTGGGATGGCCGACCAGCATTTCCCGTAACTTGGCCAGCACATAGCGCAACTGTTCGCTCGTCGTTTCGTACCGCAGGCCTAATGTCACTCGAAACAAGGTCTTTTCTCTTCTCGATAAGTTTTCAAGTTGCATTTGGGAGAACTGGGCATTTGGCACGCTTACAATCGTGTCTTCGAACTTGCGTATGCGTGTTGATCTTAACCCGATTTCTTCCACAATCCCGAGTTGCTCGCCAAATCGACACCGGTCGCCAACCCGAACCGGTTTGTCTAGAAACAAGATGAAGCCTCCAATGAGATTTTCCAGGGTCGGACGCACCGCCAGCGCAATTGCGAGACCGCCAACACCCAGCCCGGCAAGCATGGGCACGATTGAAATACCAAATCTATCCGCCCCTTCCAAAACCACCCAAACGGATATTACCAAACTGATGATGCGCGTCGTAATCTTTATGAGACTAACGTTGACCTCCCTGCGTTTGAGTGTTGGTGACAGGATAAGGATATCGGCAATGATACCCCCGGCAGCGACGATAGCCCAGGCCCAACAGAATAGGGCGATGGCCCACAAGCCGATCTCTGATATAAAGTCGAGCCAGCCTATCGCGTTTATCTGTTCGTCGATCAATTGTTCCGCCACAAATGCGAGGATTACCCCGCTCAAGGGAGGAAGTAAATTCCACCAGGATATTTTTTTCTTGTCCTCATCTTGTCGTGCCTGTACACGCCCATTTAACCACCAAATCAGTACAAAAACGAGAAAACTGGAAACCAGTACAAGAACGATTCCCACCCACTTCCAAACAGGCTGATCGAAATAGACCGTTTTCATCCAGCCCGGCAGATCCTCGATCCATTCGGACGGCATCGTCTCCTCGGGGTACAGGATATAGGCGTCGAAAAGCCCTCCGACCGGTCCGATCCGCCCTGCAACAGGATCGGGTCGATAGGGAAGATGTTTGACTTTATTGTAGAACTCACTGCGGCGAGCAACCGTCTCCGGGCTAAACAACCATTCGCCCTCCCGAGGACCATCCTTAACCTTTGCAATAGTGATCTCCGTGTTGGGAATACTCCAGCGGGTGAGCTCTTCGGCTAGCACGGCAGCCCTGTCAGGGATATCTTCAAAAGGCGGGATCTCGATACGATCCAGAATTTCGATAAAGATATTCAATGTGTCATTGGCTACATCTTCAACGCGTTCTCTGGAAATCTTACTCAAATCGAAACAAAGCTCTGCCTTATCTTCCAGTTGTTGGTCACGAAGTTTTGAAGCTTGATCTTTTGTATTTATATCTTCGCGCATTAGACGTGCGTATTCGCCCATAGTATCCAGGTAACTCTTTAGCGTGGCGCGCGGGCTCGATGTGTCCGGTGGTGCAAGGGGATTAGGCACAGAAGCTAGTAGGTTTGTCACAAAGAGTAAGAAGACGAACAATGGACAATAGTATCGGAATACGTTTCTCATGGAATTTGACTACCTTTTCGTATTATCCGCATTGAAAGCAATTAAAACGTCTATTGAGATCTTACTTTAGATGAGAGTACACACCATATGGTAATCAACACGAAATTGCAAGGGAGACCCTACTTTCCCTAGGGTAACGTCAAAGTAATTGAGCATATCAAGCTTGACCAAAAATTGGCTCACGCAAAGACGCAAAGTTTTCATGATCTTTCTTTGCGTCTTTGAGTGAAAATTTAATTATTTCTCTTTAATGCTAAGATTTCAATGCTATGTTCGAAAGAATGATGTGTCCCTGCTACTTTTCCCAAATATGATAGAAACGCAGAGAAAAACATTTCAATTGGAAAATGGCGAGGAAATGGCGCTAACACTTGCCGAATCCTGCTACGACGAGGGGGGAAGCCGAACCGGATAATGGCATTCTCTTTTTATGACATGGTTCGGCTAGAAATGATTCAAGACAGGGCCCTATATTTTCATTTATTTCTTTCCTTTTTAAAATTGATATCCGATCTCACCACCGATGCGCCTGCTTTTTGTATACTGGTTCGGGGCGCCCGGGACGTCAACATTGAAGGATCGCTTCTCGGTGAAAAGATTAAT
>Ga0126326_1000125_pt1 | contig 40634 bp, 30 predicted proteins | sample InaspJWI67metaG_FD_94485 | JGI IMG/M metagenome (GOLD analysis project Ga0126326, IMG submission 94485) | Marine gutless worms symbiont microbial communities from Oahu, Hawaii - Inanidrilus sp. 1 OAHU.JWI-67 metaG | ecosystem: Host-associated > Annelida > Digestive system > Unclassified | place... | reverse complement strand
CGAACAGTACAATCAGGAGCGGCCTCATGAGTCGTTGAACAACCTAACCCCGGTTGAATATTTGACCGAAAATTCACCCGAAGTCTCTACTTTCTGGTGGACCTAACTTGGGGAGGGTTACACTAGCTTGCCTGTTATGCGAGGCTTCTAGCGTAGACTGATCCTGCGTGACATGGAGAGTGAGGCGGGAATCTCGCAGAGCCAAGACGGGATTTTTAATCAAAATCGGTATTTGAGAAAGGTTCTAACAGAGCCATTTTATTAATACATTGAGATGATGCCCTAAACCGACGATCTTTATAAGGCGGTATCAATACTAAGATGGGCAATTTAAACTGATCTTCAGTCTCATTTTGTTACATTTACCTTGTAATTTCTTAAAGTTAGTTCTGTAAGACCCTAAATACGGAAAAAGTGGGGGACGTTTAATCGTCAGCCCTCTTTGAACGCTTTTTCTGTTTCTTCCATTTCTTACCTTTCTTGCGCCACTGCTTTCTATCGTCGTCGTCATTGTCTTCATATCTATCATCGTCATCATTCTTGGTGCTAAATGACGGGGTGGCGGTGACAGTACCCACATTGCCGGCGGCATCCACGCATTGGACCTTGAGGAGGAAGGATGACGCTTCGATTTCCAAAATCCCGTCGTCCCATTCAACCTCTTTTTCATCGTCACGCTCCAACTCCACTACCTGACCATTAACGATCGGTATGCCATTGAGTGTGGCACTTGTAAGAGTCGGATTGGGGTCAAGATTGTCACTATAACTAAACTCGATCCTAAACCGACCTTCATCATCCTCCACCTCTCCTGACGGCAGAAAGGCTGCCGTGATCTCCGGGGGTGTGGTGTCCAGGATTTTGTTCTCACCCGGTCCTATGGTGATTGGTTGGTCGTTTATGGTGATTCCGATATCGCCTGGATTGGCAGGGTCAGCACGGAGGGTAAATTCTGCCGAGTTAAAGATAATGGCATGGTATTCGGGCAAACTCGCCACAGCAATTGTCCCATCGTCGGCCACAAAGGTAATTTCTGCAGTTCCGCTGAAGGATTCCAGGGTGAAGGTTTCCGGCAGGAATATCAGATGGTCTCCTTCATCCAGCATGGCTTCGGCAGTGGACGAATCGTCCGCAAGGAGAGTGACCTCTACTTCACCACTGATAATCTTTGTTTCGACACTCCTACACGTGATCTCGACCTTATCCGCAGGGGTTAGTTTTAATCCTCCCTTTGCCTTGCAAACGTTTATGTATGCGGGAGACAGGATTCCAGCCGGAGTGTCGGAAACAATGAGTATCCCATAAGGCTCAGGCAGATTCGTGATGATGATGTTCTGCATTCCCGGAAATTCAATAATCCCAGAGGTTGTTCCGCCCAATCGTTTGTCGCTGAATTCATATGAAGTTTCGTTCGGTTTTATGTCGATTCCATCGCCTATTCCATCTTCATCGGTATCAGGGGCAAGTGGGTCGGTGCCTACGTTATTCACTTCCTCGCCATCGGTCAGACCGTCTTTATCCGTATCCGGGTTAAGTGGATTCGTCTGCCATCTATTTAGTTCCTCAGCGTCGCTCAGGCCATCGCCATCTGTGTCCGAACTCAAAGGATTGGTACCCAATGTGTTTACTTCAACTCCGTCGTTCAGGCCATCATCGTCGCTGTCCGCGGAGAGGGGGTTCGTACCCAGAACTTGCTCCTCGCCATCGGTCAGACCATCATCGTCGCTATCCGCAGCAAGGGGGTTCGTCCCCAAAACTTGTTCTTCACCATCGGTCAGACCATCATCGTCACTATCCGCATCAAGGGGATTCGTCCCCAAAACTTGCTCTTCACCATCTGTTAGACCATCATTGTCGCTATCCGCATTCAGGGGGTTCGTCCCCAAAACTTGCTCTTCACCATCTGTCAGACCATCATCGTCACTATCCGCAGTCAGGGGGTTCGTCCCCAAAACTTCCTCTTCACCATCTGTCAGACCATCATCGTCACTATCCGCAGTCAGGGGGTTCGTCCCCAAAACTTGCTCTTCACCATCTGTTAGACCATCATTGTCACTATCTGCAGCAAGGGGGTTCGTCCCCAAAGCCTGTTCTTCAGCATCTGTCAGACCATCATTGTCACTATCCGCAGCGAGGGGGTTCGTCCCCAAAACTTGCTCTTCACCATCGGTTAGACCATCATCGTCACTATCCGCATTCAGGGGGTTCGCCCCCAAAACTTGTTCTTCACCATCGGTCAGACCATCATCGTGACTATCCGCATCAAGGGGGTTCGTCCCCAAAACTTGCTCTTCACCATCTGTTAGACCATCATCGTCGCTATCCGCAGCAAGTGGGTTCGTTCCCAGGTTTTGCTCTTCTTCGTCAGTCAAGCCGTCGTTGTCATCATCCTCGTCACAGGCATCACCTAAGCCATCACCATCGAAATCGGCCTGATCCGGATTGGGTATGGTTGGACAATTATCACAGGCGTCGCCTATGCCATCGCCAGGAATAACCATATTTGATTGGAAATTATCAAACCTGATGTCGAATGGAGTATTTTCAGGGACGTTTCTTATCGCAAAGAAAGGAGAAATCTCAGAGAATATAAATCGAGTAAGGCTACATAAAAATTGATCATTGACATAAGCTGAAACTTTACCCGTAGCTTTATCATACGTTAAGCGTAATTTTGTATATGTTGTCTCTTCATTGCCTGTAGGTGGGATAATACTTGCGCAGCGTCGATAGGGTAAGCCGTTTCCCCCACTACCGACCCGGTAGCTAGGGGGGAAAGTTCCTCCAGGAGAGGTATAAGCCACATTATACCATCTCCACTCTCCGTCAAAGATACCAAGCTGAGCGCCTCCGCCCCCGCCAATTGTTACAGTCTTAAACTCTACACTTATGTCTATATCTTGTGCCTCAAATGAAGCGGAGAGGATTCTATCAAATGTTTTATAAGGCAATCTACCATAAAATCTCAGTTCTCCTCCGGTTTCAGTGGTAATTGACGGGGCCGAAATGAATGGCCATTTTAGTGGATCAATGGAATTGTCACTAAAATCATCGCTGAATGTGATACTTTCAGAATCTGTCTGGTCAGGATTGGTTTCAACCGGGCAGTTGTCAGAGGCATCTTGCCAGCCGTCACTATCGGTGTCCGAACTGTTCGGGTTGGTAAAATGAATGTTCACTTCATCCCCGTCGGATAGTCCGTCGCCATCTGTGTCGTGGTTGTCAGGCAGGGTACCGTAGATATTTACCTCTTCGCCGTCGGTGAGTCCATCATCATCGCAATCGGGGTCCTGGGGACAATTATCCAGGTCATCTGTGAGACCGTCCTCATCTGCATCTCCTCTCCAGGCAGTAGTTACCCCGTAGGTCACCGCACCTGTGGAGCGAAACGTTATCCACCCAATATTTTCCCCCCAGGCTTGGCCGCTAAACTCTCCTGTAAGTGGGTCTATCGTGACTCCGCCTCCGGTGGGTGCAAAGTTGATCCAGCCGAAGTTCTCACTCCAAGCAAATCCTGAGAGGTTGCCCAAGCCGTCATTGTTGACACCTCCGTGAGACGGACTCAAGTTGATCCAGCCGCCGTTTTCGGCCCAGGCATAGCCGGTCACCGCGGAATCCGTTACAGTCACCCCAGGGCCAAAAGAAGGCTTAAAGTTAATCCAACCTATGTTCTCGCCTCGGGCGTGTTGAAAACCTTCATCATTGGGATCAATGTTTCCGGGATAGGCTACGGTGTAGGTGTGCGTAACAGAATAAGAGTTGCCAGCCGAATCTGTGGCCGACACAGTAAATGTATGCGGCCCGATTGAAGAGGTCTCGACAGTATTGCCTATTGGTACTGTCGCAGTGGTGATCATTATGCCTGATCCAGTATCCGCCGCACTATAATCCGCCTGCACGGCCTCGTTTATTGCATAAACGGCACCGTCAACCGGGCTGGCAATGCTAATTGTCGGGGCTGTTTTATCAATGCCGAAGGTTACCTCATTCAAATATTCACTGTTACCATCCTGGTCTATCGACCAGTAACTAAGTGTGTGCGTGCCTTCGGTTGAAGCGCTGACTGTTGCTCGATCACCGGGGATGGTTATCTCAACACCATCGTCAAGGATATAATGGACCTCATTTACCCCGGAACCACAGTCCGCGGAACTAAGGACGATATTGACATCGCTATTGTACCATTCCTGTGTGATAGAAGCTGTTTCGGTGACAGGGGGAATGTTATCCACAGGGGATGTCCAGGATGTCGTCACCTTGAAAGGATAGGCACCGTCCGAGCGAAAGCTGATCCAGCCAATATTTTCTCCCCAGGCTTCTCCTTTGAAATCTCCACATGCGTCTATGTAGACTCCGCCTTGATTCGGAGCAAAGTTGATCCAACCCACATTTTCACCCCAGGCAGATCCAGAAAGATTGCCAACGCCATCATTGACGACGCCATAATTATTTACACCACAACTATTCGTATTGGAACATGAAAGGCTTATCCAGCCGAGGTTTTCGGCCCAGATCCAGCCGGTGAGCTCCAGATCACCTACCTCTACTCCGGGGCCTCCATCACCCTCAGGTTCGAGGTTCAGCCACCCCACGTTCTCCCCGTAGGCGTATTGGAAGTCGTCATAATCAGGGTCGATGTTTTCAGCAAAAACGGCCTTGCTCCCTATGAAGAACATGAGCGTGGCAATCAGCAAGATCAATGTCGGCTGAAATTTTTGCTGGTTCATATCTCAAAACCCCTTCCACAATCTGCTCATCAGCGCTTTTTCATATAAGGAATTCAAGCACTCCAAAACATTCTCTGTAGTGATCCTGGAACTTATTGCGCCCATAGAGATCCGCAGGTAAACTTAAATGGTCATCTTTCGATGACTCTCCCGAAAATTTTCCGGGGTGAGAGAAAAGTCCCCTCATTTTTATTGAGAATTGCAGCCACCTCGCACACACCATGTATGGTGTCGTTCTGCCTTAGGAAGCTTGACAATATTTCCAGTTGCGAAATTCACAGCAAAGGCCTGACTGGGATTCATTGCTGATGTAGTCGCCGACCAGAAGAAATCATTATATACATGTAAAAAGGGGTGCCCGCTTGGTAGCGAAGGATTGCGCTGAGAACTGTCTACCAAGCTGGCAAGTTCATTTATGGTAGGAAAACGCATCCCCACTCGATAGCACCAGTCAATAGCTTCCGCTTGATGATCGTTGCTTTGCCCACCACCGCCTCTATGCCAAACAAGGCCAGTCTCCTTGTCCAGAACTCTATAATCGTTTAGCACCAACACAAACCTCTCGCTAGCAGGGAGATTCTGGCTCCACACAGGCGGGATCTCATCGAGTGTCTTCATTGTCGATATAGGATTGCCAGAGCCATCTACAGCCTCCGGCGGTGGCTCTAAATCCCCCGCACCAAGAAGCTCCGGCAAAACCATCACTGCGGCAGCAAAAGAACTTACAACTACTAGGACTGATATTAAATATCGGCTGTGTCTCATTTCTCCGTACCTCCATCGTTAGTCATTCTTTATATCTGAAGCTTTGTACCCAAAAATACTTAGTGGATTTTTCCTCCAAATTTGTGGTCTTTAGTTAATGACGCATAACATCGATTAGTTGAAGGTCTTAGTATGCATGTTATTTCGTTTTCGGAAACACCGTGGCAATAACTTACCCAGCTCATGAGAAAATCTGAGCGGGTTTCTATAAGGTATTGGAAATCAGAATCCGGTGAAGGGCGGAGAGCTTTCGTTCGCGTATGGATAATTTGGCTCTTGGAGTTCGCGCAAATACCAGCTCAGATCCGAGGGCAAAATAGATTATTAATTGGTGTCAAATTGGAGGATTGATTTAATATCGACATAAGGTGCATGGAAACGCGTTCCCATTATCTCTACTATATATCACACAGATATTTATAGCCTTTTAATCGGTTATTTTATTTCTCATGTGATCCAATTAAGAATATATCGAATCAGAGGCTAAAAGATTGAAATGGTGATTTAAAAGGAGGAGAGCGAATGTGGGACTCATTCGAGAAGGAAGTGAGACGAATTTCGCTAATCAGATTCTTATTAAGCAAGCTAATTTATGTCAATATAAAAACTATGGCCGTCATTTGGTGCGGGCCTTTTAGGATCGATTCTCTTAATAGGGCAGTTTTGATGGTAATATCGGTTGATTAAGGCCGGTTTGAGGGCATTTTTTCACCCTTACTTATACGATATCAAGCACTTAGCTCTTCCCGGCCCAAAGCCCCTTGGTCATCTTTTAAAGACGCAATCAGGACCCTGTTGCGGATTGACCAAATCCTGACAGTTATCATTTATATCCGCAATACCATCCAGATCACTATCGGTATTTATTATGGGTGACCAGCGTGTGGGTATTTGTTTGAAGTTATTGGGAAATAGGTGGGAACTATTTGCGCCGGCAATACGAACCACTTCGAAAGGTAGCCAGGTTACGGAGGTATCGCCAAGACCATCGCCATCAGTATCTACCCAATAACTACTTACTGACCTTCCTTCAAACGCAGCCGCATAGAAGGTCCTTTTGTGAAAGGGAAAATCCATATCTGCAATAACATTGTTTTCATCATCTACAGCCGGCCCTGTTTCCAAGCCCGCTGCTTCACCGGCAGGGTCCTTATGGTCATCGCCCCGCATATGGTCAAACTCATGGGCCAGTGTCCTTGTTAATTTAGCGTTTGCTACGGTATCAATGGCTTCTTGGCTGCGGCTGCTCAAACGATCAGCGATTGACTCAATGTCGCCGACATCAATATTGATTACTTTGCTACCAGGAGCCGCACTACCGTAATCAACGAGTGGCGAATCCCGGTAAACATAGATATCTATTGTGTTCCCATGTTCCCCACAGGCCTCATCCACCTTAGTTTGCATATCATCAGAGGCTGCCAGTGCCTCATTCAACGCATCTTTCACTTTTTTATTATCCGCTCTGGATTGTTCCGTATTTATATTCCCGGATATGAGCGGACTCGTGCCTTTAAAATATCGATCAACAGAAATTATTCGTATCGTACAGGGACCTCTTGCAATAGTCGTTATATGTCCATCCGCATAAGCCGGGGTAGAAAAGAAACCCATCGCGATCAACATAAAAAGTTGATAAGTCGATATTATCAAAGGGGTGAATTGTCTCATTATTAATATCTCCTTATCTCATTGATTGCCCAGGCAGAAGAATGTGGCGATGCCGGCAGTCTGATGAACGTTTTCGTATCATGTGCGAATGCCAGGTAATAAAAATGAACAGAGGGCAATGCTTCAGCAACGGTCTCAATATTGATTGTTATCTTATTCATAGCTTTACGAATGGTTACTTGACCGATATTGCTAACATAATTACCGCTATCCGGATTACACTTGACAACAATGCCGGCATCGACACCCAAGTCGGAATAAGCTGTATCGGTTAGGCCCGTTGCACTATCCCTATCAGCATCAATAAGAAACCCGAATTGCCAAAGTTTACTCCGTTTATTGCAAACAGGAAGCTTGCTCAACTCTATTGAAAACCCAATTTTTCGGCCTTTTACTTTTAAATCAACCGGGGGAAGCTCACCTATGGCGGCGGAATGTATTGTTAACGGAGGGGTATCAATGATGGCTGGCTTGCAAGAAGTAAGCAATAAAACGAGGCAAACGATAAAAATATGAGGTTGAATTTTCATAATATTATTTAGTTCCTCTCATTAAAATTCCATGCGCGACATCAATACAAATGATTCGGTTGCCGATTGTCCGGCCCCGATGTTGTCGGGATCCCCTTTCGTCAGCTCCTCGGTAATCCTGCCTTGTGAAGCCCTTCGGCAAACCGTTCCGTATCTCCTGCATTTCTAAAGGCATGCAGGTAGTATTTCAGTACACGTTCGATGGTGTACCCCGTGTATTTGTTCTTCTGCAGGTATTCGTTCAATACCCGTTCGGCGTCCTGCTGCCTGCCCAGGTGTGCATACGTTGCAGCCAGGAGCCACATGGGGGGCCGTGGATGCATTTTACGGTTCAACAAACTTGTCTCCAGTGAAATTGCCGCCTCCTCATATCGCTCCAGACAAAATTGAGCCAATCCGAGCATGAATATGTAATAGCCCGGGTGCTTTGCATCCAGTTCCATGGCTTTTTGTAGAAATCCAATCGCTTCGGCCGATCGACCGGCAAAAACGAGGCTCTCGCCCATGGCATATTGGGCTTTCGGGTCGCTTGGGTTAAGGGTTAAAGCCTCCTGAGCATCCGCAAGGGCTTTATCATACTCTCTTCGGTACACCGGATTCCAGGGTCGCATCATCCCGGACTTTCTTAAACCCTCCGCCCAAAGATCCAGGTCTTCCTGCTGTTTGAACGGCCAGTATCGAAAGGTGCTTTCTATAAATCCCAACTTCCATCCGCGCTTGTCGAAATAGGCAGACATGATATCGGCGGCCTGTTGGCCTTGGTTCATCTGGGCCCGGGCGATCGCCAACGGCCAGGGGCCATAGTGAGGGGCCAATTTCAGTGACTCTTCACTGGAAGCGGCGGCTTGCTCATATTCCCCTAAAAGGTATTGGGAAAGTCCGAGGTAGTAAAGATAGGGCGCAGGAAACTGCGGGTCGAGCTTCATACCCTTCCCAAATTGATCGACCGCTTCAGCAGATTTGCCTGAGTACATCAGAATCATACCCTTGAGAAGACGTGCTTCCGGATAATTGGGATCCATGGCGATGCCTCTTTCCGCCTCGGCGATCGCTTCATCGTATTTACGTTTGTATAATAGTGATTTCGCCGAAACAACGTGCGCATAGGGCGTCGGGTTCTTCATGGCAAGTTTGATGTGCGTCTGCATCTTGGCGCGCGCGTCTTTCCACCCAAGCGTTTTGGCAAAGCCCCTTTCGCTGCCTTTCTGGTAAGTGTGCGCCAGGCCGGCGTGAGCAGGGCTGAAATCGGGGTCCAGAGCGATGGCCTTCTCGAAATACTTTACGGCGTTGGTGAAACCGTCCTGAGTCCCAGAATAGAATTGCTGCTTGCCTTTCAGGTATTTGTCATATGCCTCCACATTGTCGGTGTAGCGCAGCGACAGACTGTTCTCCTCGTCGACACTCAGTTCAATGGCCAGGGCAGCGACGATCCTGCGGGTTATGGTATCCTGGAGCGAAAAAATTTCACCGAACGCATTGTCAAACCGATCCGCCCAGACATGACTCCCGGTCCGGGCATCGATCAACTGGGCGTTGATCCGCACCGTATCCTGAGACCGCCGCACACTGCCTTCCAGGACATATCGAACGCCCAAATCTTCAGCAACCTGCTTCACATCGACGGCCTTTCCCTTGTAAGAAAATGTCGAATTCCGAGCGATCACCATCAGGCGCGAAATTTTTGACAGATCGGTGATCAGGTCCTCGGTGATGCCATCGCTGAAATACTCCTGTGCCTTGTCACCGCTCATGTTCGTAAAAGGCAGGACGGCAATCGAAGGGTTCACCGTTTCAATGGACGCCGTTTCCGTTTTGGACGAGGTATCGTCCGTCCTGGTGCTGGTGATGAATATGATGACGGCAATTACAAGCACAATAACCGCGGCAATGGTCAACACGCTGCGTTGCGTTTTGGCCGGCTGGATTTTCGGTTCACCGATCACCCTACCGGACATCGCCGGATCGGTAATCACACGGTAAATCCGGACCGGCTGCTTGATATTCTTGACCTCGTGCTCCCCAAGGGATTCAAAGCCTAGATCGAGTTTGTCGCGTACGCTGTCGAAAGCAGCACCTGAAATAGCCACCTGCCCCGGGCTGGCCAGTCTCTCCACCCTTGCTGCAATATTGACCCCATCGCCGTAGATTCGGTCTGCATCCTCAATGATATCGCCGAGATTGACCCCTATCCGGAAGGGCATGCGACGAGGCTCCGGTAGCGCGTCATTCTCCTGTTTCAGGGCATGCTGGATCTCAACAGCGCAGTTGACCGCATCCACGATGCTTGCAAACTCGGACAATACGTTATCGCCCGGGGAGTCCACAATGCGCCCGCTGTATTTCAGGACGATTTCGGCCATCAGGTTCCGGTAGTGCTTGAGCGTGCTGACGGTGGCAGCCTCGTCGTCGCCCATCAGACGGCTGTAACCAACCGCGTCCGCACTCATGATGGCGGTCAGTTTACGTTGGAAGTCTTCTCTTTCCATAAAGGACCTCCACATCAAAATGATGGTATGGAATTTTTTACGAGGATTCAGATGGAATGAAAGTGAGATTCGTGAGAAAATGCAGATCCGATGCAGCTGTCGGTTGCGTAATAAATTTGTAATACAGATAGACGAAATCCGTCAAGATTTCATGTGTGGCAATCAAGGGAGGGGAGATGGTTATCCCAATTGAACCGCTTGTAATGCCTGGCGGTCGCTAACTTCTAAGTCGTCTCACTCGATTCAGAATAGACCATTTCTTGAGGCTGAAGAGGGTGCCCGCGGGCAGACAGCCCACGTGCATGTTGTTGAAGCGCAGCATGTCGCCTTTGGCAACGGCATGGTAGTTTGATCCGGTGGCATGCACACTGTTGACGATGGTGACCATCCCCGAACCGATTACCTTGAATTGCATATTGGGGTAGATCATGATCCCGGTATCCTCATCCAAGCCGATGCCTTTGCGGAATTGGCCGCTGATGAGCAGTTGACACAGCCGGGCAAATCTACGGCGGGCTGAAAAATGGGTGTCGATGACCACGCCGTCGATGAGACCGAATCCTTCTGAATAGTTGATCGAGCCCTTTTTGTATCCCCGGCGATCGCCATTGTAGAGGATGGGATTGCCGGCGGCCGCTGCCCCGGCACTGGTACCGGCGATGTGCAGGTCGCCAGCATTGAAGCGTGCACAGATACGGTTAAAAAGTTGGGTATGGTTGAAGACATCCACCAGTTTGACCTGATCGCCGCCTCCAAAAAAAATCAGATCAGCCTGTTCCACGGCTTCGAAATATTCTTCGCGTTCGGTTTCGTCCCTGTAGCGGATGTCCAGACAGTTGACTTGGTCGACACTCAAATCTCTAAAGGCGTCACGGTAGCTGCGGTATACGTCCTGGGGATAAGCTGAGGCAGTGGGGATGATGAGGATGCTCCTTGGGCGTGTCTGTTCCACAAGGTTTTGGAGGACGTGCTTGTCCTTCTCTCGATCTTCAGCCCCGCCTATAAGAAATAAGTAGCCTCTTTTCATAGATTCGGTACCTGATCGCCCTTTTCATCAAATGCATTGAGCCGTTCGATCACCTGCTCCACCCGGCCGGACATGATGCAGACCAGATCGTCCTTCTGGGCGATGGATAAGGCCCGTTCGATGGCCTGACCTTCATCGGCTATTTTTTCAAACGCCGCGGCTTTGAAACCAGATTCCAGGAAGGCCTTTTCCACGATGTCCATCAATTCGCCCGGTTGCCTGCCGCGCAACTGTTTGTCTTCATAGACAATAGCGTGTTGGCAACCGGAGGAGATCAATGCGCTTATTTCACGCAGATCTTCATCCCGGCGATCACCAACCACATCAAAAACAAACAGGCAGCGGTTATGACCTAACCGGGAGATCAGGTCAATGATATTTTTATAAGCTGGCGGGTTGTGGGCGTAGTCCAGCATCACTTCGAAATCGTTGATGGAAAAAAAGTTGGTCCGCCCGGGGGTTTGGGATGGTGATGGGAAAAAGGATATCAATCCGTGCCGAATCTCTTCATTTTTCAAGCCCATGGCATGCCCCACAGCCGCTGCCGCCAAAGCATTTTGAACATTGAAAAGGGCGCGGCCCTCTAAGGTTATGGGCATGTCCACTGCCCGGGCTACGGGTGTGGCCGAGGCACCGGTCATAACCGTGATGTAGCCGCGATCATAGACAACGGCCGTATGTTCATTGTCAACATGGGATTGGATAACCGGGTTTGACGGGCGTAGCGAAAAATAAATAATTTCTTCGCGGCAGTAATGGGCCATGTTGACACACTGCTCATCGTCGGCATTCAAAACGGTAAAGCCACCTTTGCGCACCATTTCGGCTACAACAGCTTTGACCTTGGCCAGATCTTCGACGGTGTGAATTCCCTTGAGACCCAAGTGGTCCGGCTGCACATTGAGAACCACCCCCACATCCGCCATGTTATACCCGAGCCCTTCGCGAATAATACCGCCGCGGGCGGTTTCCAACACGGCACAGTCAACCATGGGATCTTTCAAAATAACCTTGGCCGAATAGGGGCCACTCATGTCGCCGCTGGCTATCAAGCGGTCTTGTACATAAATGCCATCGGTGGTGGTCATGCCAACCTGGTATCCGATGCCTTTTAACATGTTGGCGATCAGACGAACAGTCGTTGTTTTTCCATTGGTACCGGTAACAGCGACAATCGGGATATCGGAGGGCGTGCCTTGGGGGAAAAGCATATCGATAATGGGCCGGGCCACTTTGCGGGCCTTACCTTTGGCGGGAGCCAAATGCATACGCAGTCCCGGAGCGGCATTGACCTCAATGACGGCGCCGCCCACCTTGGCGATGGGCTCGCTCAGCGTGGGCGCCATCACATCGATGCCGGCGATATCCAGATCGATGATTTTGGCAATACGTTCAGCCATAAATCTATTGGTCTTATGGACGCGGTCGGTCACATCCTCGGCCGAACCGCCGGTTGATAGATTGGCAGTCAACTCCAACTGAAAGGTTTGATCCTTTTCCAAAATCGTTTCCATGGTGTATTCAGCTTTTTCCAACAAATGCTCGGTGACTGAAGAAACCTTCAGGCGGGTCATGACATTCTCGTGGCCATAGCCACGGTCCGGATTCTGATTTTCAATATCGATCAATTGGGCGATGGTATGCTGTCCATCTCCGGTAATGGCTGCCGGTAACCGCTTGGCAGCAGCCACAAATTTTCCACCCACTACCAGCAGCCGGTAATCGCTGCCGACCAAATGCTGCTCGACGATAACCTTGCCGCTTATTTCTTTGGCCCGTTCAAAAGCCTCCACCAGTTCGGCTTCATCGGTAAGGTTGGTGGTAACCCCCTTACCATGATGACCGTCATGGGGTTTGACTGTTACGGGATAGCCCAGCCATTCGGCATCTTCGATGGCGCTTTTGAGTTTGCGCACCACCGTGCCTTTGGGAACGGGAATGCCGGCGTCTTCCAGCATTATCTTGGTGAGACGTTTGTTGCCGGCGGTTTCAACTACGATGAGGCTGGTGTTGGAGGTCATGGCGGCCTGGATACGCTTCTGGTATTTGCCCTCTCCCAACTGCACCAGGTTGTAATCATCCAGGCGTAGCACCGTGATATCGCGACGCTCGGCCTCGCGGACGATAGAAGCAGTGGAGGGCCCCAGATAGTGATCGTCACGAATATCCTTTAGATCGTAAATAGTGTTTTCCAGATCATAGGTCTTTCCGTTGAGGATGCAGTTGACCAAAGCTACGGCTTCAATCCCGGCAAAAATTCCGGCTGCCTCAACCCAGTAGCTGAAAATAACATTGAACGTTCCGGGGTCGTCGGCATCCACGGTTTTGCCAAAACCAACATCCATGTAGGCGATATACTGAAGCTCCAGAGCGATATGTTCGATCACATGACCCAGCAAGGTACCTTCGCGCATCCGTTTGATAAAGCCGCCTTTAACTCTCTCTGAGCAGCGGTGATCTTCCAGGCTGGGAAGCAATTCCAGCAGCTTGTCGACAAAACCTTCTATCTGGTTGGTGAAAACCTCGTCGTATTCGCCCAAATCGATGGTCATGACGATCACCGGGCGGTAACTGTAAATGTTGGCGCCCCGCAAGGCTCTTTTTTCTAGTATCTTAATCATCCTGCTCACCATTTCTTGTGCGTGGTTTTAAAGCGATTGTAAGTCAATCTTCCGGGATCTCAACGGAAGTATAATCCATGGCATAGCCAATGCTTGTTGAGTTGCCAATAATTCCCTTTTTCGGGAGTCGCCAGACGGCAACAACCCTAGTAGGTCACTTCAAAACTTTCAAAGTCACCTGTGTAATCTTCCCGGGTGACGTCAACTTTATCCACGCGGGCCATCCGGGGTCCCTGTCGGCACCACGCCAGGAGTGATTCGACAGCGTCCTCCGGGCCCTCCATGACCGCTTCAACCGTCCCATCGGGCAGGTTGCGGACCCATCCGACGGCGCCGTACTGCCGGGCGGCCTTCTGGGTTTCCATTCGAAAAAAAACACCCTGTACCCGGCCGTGAATGATAACATGCGCCCTTGCATTCGCTTCCATGCTGACCTCCCCTAACGGTACGTTAGCTGGTCTTGATTAATTGGATGTAGTCGTCTTCCGAGATGACCTGTACACCGGCCTTGGCGGCTTTGGCCAATTTGGCGGCGCCTACGTTTTGGCCACAGACCAGGTAGTCGGTTTTGCCACTCACGGACGTCTGCACCTTGGCTCCCAGTTCCCGGGCCCGGGCCTGCATCTGCTCGCGGGTACCCTGCTGCATCTTGCCGGTAAACACCACACCTTTGTCTTTGATGGGGCTGTCTAACTGCTCTTTTTCGGCTGCCAGCGGGGTCCGGATCAGATTGAAATTGAGGTTCAGGATATGCCGGAAGGTGGCCTGAACGGTCGTAAGACCCGCAGTGATCGAACGGCTGGTAATCTCCCCGAATCCGTGAATCTGAATGATATCCTCCGGGGTCAACTCCGGTAAAGATTCCAGACGAGTGTATCCGAGCAGTTTGCGGCTGTCGCCTTTGCCCAGGTCAGAAATGCCGAAAGCCGCCAGCAGGCGCCAGTCTTCCACGGGCTTTGTATGGCTCGTAACTACCGCTTCGGCCAGGTTCACGGATTGGACCGGACCGAATCCCAGCCGGGTGAATTCATCTACCGTCATGGCGTAAATGCGCTCGAGGCCATCGTAACCGCCGTCCACCAGTTTCTCCACGGTTTTGAGACCGAACCAGTCGGCTGTACCCAGGGTTCGAAACCAGTATACAATCCCCTGGATCACTTGACAACGGCAGAAGGTACTGTTGGGGCATCGCAGGAAATCGTTTTGCCATTCCAGGCGGGTGCGGCAGGAAGGACAGCGTTCGGGCAGATCGACTTCAATAGCCGGCGTGACCACCCGTTCGAGTTTAGGAATGACTTCGCCGCTGCGGATGATTTCTATCTCAGCCCCCGGCCCGATCTGCTGCTTGCGGACCAGGCCGGCATTGTGGGCGGTCACCCGGCGTATGGTGGCCCCGGACAGGTTGGTCGGCACCACCGCCATCACCGGAGTTACATTGCCGGTCCGTCCAACCTGCCAGGTAAGCTTTACGACAGTCGTTTCTGCGGTCGCAACCTTGGTCTTGATGGCGATTTGCCAGCGGTAGTGATGGCTGGTGGCCCCCATGAAATCTTTGAGCCGGTCATCGATCACTTCCGCCACCAGGCCGTCCAAGGGATAGTCGCATCCGGCCAGCAAGTTGGACCGGATGGTATCGAGGTCACGTACCAGGTCGCTCCCGCTGCCCTCCCAGGCGGGCAGATTTGCATACGGCACGAAATGGACCGCCCTGTCCGCCAGAGCTTTCCGGGCATGTTCATTGAGCCAGTCGGAGGTAATAATGCCTACCACCAGATTACGAGGATGTTCGAATTCCCCTTGCATGTGCGCTTCAAAATAGGATTTGAGCATCACGATTTCGCCCAGGCCTCTTCCACGGCCGCCCTCGGGAACAATTCCTTTTTCAAACGCGCTGCTGATCTCGTAGCCGACTTCCCCATTCCCGCGGGAAACAAAAATATCGCCGTCATCCCTTCCGGCCAGGCCATCCAGCTTGACCGTCACCCGGAACCGTACGTCGGAAAGGCCTATTTCGGCGGCGGCCTTTTCTACCCGGGCTACAAACCGTGTCAATGCTTCCGTGGTATAGGCCTTCTCGGTAGACAGCATGGGCATTGGATGGCGAATCTCGCGCCGGGCGGAAAACATTTCGGGTTCGACCCGGTGCAGAAAGGGATGGTCCGGGGCAAGCGCGCGCAGCTGTTCAACCAGTTGATCGTACTCGCGGTCACTGATGAGGGGTTCGCCCGCCCGATAGGCCTGGTTATATTTCTCCAGGTCGTTTACCAGCTGTTCTACGCTATCCATCCGTAAGACCCTGTAGTTGTGGCAAAACGTTTAAAATCGCATTGACAGCCTGTTGACGACCGGTTGTAAACCGACTGTCTCGAAATCCGGGTTGCCAGCGCATATCATGCAGCCGATCGGAGGTGACCAGCAGGCAGCTGATCTCAACCCCCCGGAACTGTGCAGCGGAAAAAAGGGCCGACACCTCCATCTCAACCGCCAGAGCGCTTTTAGCCTGAAAACGCCGCACCTGCTGTTTTGTTTCCCTGTAGATGGCGTCGGTTGTCCAGACAGCCCCCCGCCGGCAGGTCCCGCCGGTCCGCTCCAGACTGGCGGTCACGAGATCCGTTAGCCTGCCCGGCGGGCATTGCACCGACTCATTTTCGGTGCCGTAATGCCGGGAGGTGCCTTCATCGATGAACGCCAAATCCGGAACGATTATATCACCGATGGCAACCTGGGAGGATACAGAACCGCACCAGCCGAGAAACAATACCTGTTTCACGCCCCAGGCCACCAATGTATCCAGCAGGGCCACGGCATACGGAGCCCCCATGATTGGTCCCACCAGGCTGACCCTGGCTGACCCGCAGGTGCCTATGTAATGGTGGCTCATGAACAGCTTGCGCGTATCCAGATCACCGTCGGCCTCCAGGCCGCGTGCAAGCGGTTTCAGGTCACTCGTGCTGCTGACCAGGATGGCCGCGTCTCCGGGATCCGGGGTGTTTTTCGTTACGACCGGATTAACGATTGCATCGAACGTGTTCTTCATAAGGATATATCTCAGTTTTCCGGTGTTGTGTAGGAGCGCCATCTCGCCGCGATCAGCATACCACAAAGTTACCACTTTCACGGCAGGATGCCGCTCACACAAAGAGCCAACATCCAATTATGGTTGAAACCCGGAAGTTGAGTTATACTATAAAAGATCTGGCCACAGAGAGCCAGCCTTTGGATTTCTTTTTCGGTGTCAGCCTGAGCTCTCCGGACTCAGCCAGAACTGCTTTTTAGGGCTACAACAAAAAAGGCGCCCGCCCAGGAACTGCACCTGAGGCAGGACGCCTTTCGATTTCAACAAGCGAGTATTCTATTGGGGCCCTGCCAGACTCTGCAGTTCATCCTTTACTTCGTCTATTACGTCATACAGCCATAGGACATCTTCGACGGTCAACCGTCCGGCCTTGACAGGCGCGCGGTCCGATCCGTCCTTCTTCTTCAAGATCCGAGGTCCCACCTGCAGCTTGGCCTCGCCTTCACCGTAACGGTGAATGGCCAGTACCAAACCGGTTTCTTCGCATTTCCACTCTTTTAATTTTTTATCCAATTGAGGATCGTACGGCATAAGTCCCTACCCTTTCATCAAGTTGATATCTTCGTAAAGTCGGCAAACAGACCAAACAGCCCGGCAATGCTACCCAACAGGGCCAGGCGGTTCGCACGCACCTTGTCATCATCGGCCATGACCAGCACCTCGTCGAAAAAGGAATCGACGGCCGGTCGCAGAGAGGCGATCGCTTTCAGGGCCTGGTCAAAACCACCGGTTTCAAGGCGGTTTTCAACATCCTGTTTGACAGCCTGAAACGCGTCATAGAGCGCCTTTTCGGCAGCATCCGTCAACCGGGATGCATCTACGGCGGCCCCGGCGGCCGCACCCGATTTTTTCATAATGTTGGCCACGCGCTTGAACGCTGCGGCCAGTGGTTCAAAATCAGCCGCGCCCTTGAGTTTCTCAAGGGCCGCTACCCGTTTCCAGACATTGGGAATGTGATCTATGGAGACGGCCGTAACCGCTGCGACCACATCCTTGGAAAATCCTTCGTCCACCAGGATCCGCTCCAGACGGCGCTGCAGGAACACATAGATCTGCTCCGCTATCTTGGTCACGTCGCCCTCGACCTTGTCGCCGAATTGCGTGAGTCCGAAATCGATCAGCGACCGCAGGGATAAAGCCAGTTCACGGGACCGCATGATCTGGAGAATACCGATACCCTGGCGCCTGAGGGCATAGGGATCGGCGGCCCCGGTGGGTACCAGGCCGACTGCAAAGCAGCCGCAGATGGAATCGATCTTGTCGGCAATGCTTAAAAGCGCACCAGTGATTGTTTCCGGCAGGGCCCCGCCGGAATATGTCGGGCGATAGTGCTCTTCGATAGCAGCGGCCACCTTGTTGTTTTCGCCGGCTACCAAAGCGTAAACCCGCCCCATGACCCCCTGCAGTTTGGGGAACTCCACCACCACCTGGCTGACCAGGTCCGACTTGCACTGGCGGGCAGCCCGGGCCAGGTCGACCTGCAGCTGCTTGTCGCCCGCGACGGCATCCGCCAGATAACCGCCCAGACGGCCGATGCGCTCAGTCTTCGCATACATGGAGCCCAGCTTGGCCTGGAAGAGGACGCCGTCCAGTTTGGCCACCCGGTCTTCCACGGGAATCTGGACATCGGCCTCGTAGAAAAACTTGGCGTCGCTCAACCGCGCCCGCAGAACCCGCTCGTGCCCGGTGGCCACCAGGGCCATATCGCGGGTACGGGTGTTGTTGACCGGAATGAATTTCGACATCAGGTTCCCGTCGGCATCTACCACGGCAAAGTACTTCTGGTGTTCGCGCATGGCGGTGATCAGCACTTCCCGGGGAACCTCTAGAAATTCGGGTTCGAAACTCCCCGCAGTGGCAATGGGATATTCCACCAGGTTGGTCACGATGTCCACCAGTTCGGGGTCTTCCAGGACGGCCCCGCCGGACGCCCTGGCTTCGGCGGCAATCTGTTCGGCCACCATGGCTTTACGTTCGGCGATATCCACAATAACCTTGGCCTCCCGCAAGGTGTCAAGGTATTCAGCGGGGTGCTTGAGTTTTATCTTTTTAGGATGCATGAAACTGTGTCCGCGCGTGTAGCGTCCACTTTTTACATTGCCGACTGTAAACGTCAGCACCCGATCACCTAAAAGCGCCACGATGGAATGCAGGGGACGGGCAAAGGCTATATCGAGATCCATCCAGCGCATGGTTTTCGGAAACGGCGTACCGAGGATAATCCCCGGCAGAATCTGTTTAAGAACCGTGGCCGTGGCGACCCCTCTTTCAACTTTTTTTGCAAAAAGGTAGGTGCCTTTTTCGGTCTCCTTGGTCTTGAGCCGGTTGACCTTGATGCCGACTTTCTCGGCAAATTTTTCAGCAGCCACAGTCGGCCGGCCGTTGTCGTCAAATCCTATCCTGGCAGGGGGGCCGAGCATTTCATTGGTCACCGATTTCTGTTTGGCAGCCACATTCGCCACCATAACTGCCAGGCGCCGCGGAGCGCCGTAGGTGGTAATGGCGCCATGATCAATACGCGCTTTTTCCAGCTGCGCCGCCAGGGTTTCAGACAAGGCTTTGAGCGCGGGTTCAATATACCCGGCCGGAATTTCTTCAGCCCCGATTTCAAGTAGAAAGGTCGTCATAAGCTCCTCATTGTTTCATCCGCACCGCGTTTAAACCACTGTGGCGCGGGAATTGGACGTTTATCTTTTAGCGTGCCCTTAAAGGTGCCAGGGCGATAGGGCCGGTCTTGGTAGGCCGGCCGGTCTTACTGACCTTTGAGCAGGGGAAAACCCATGGCTTCCCGCTGAGCCAGGTAGCCTTCCGCACACAGCCGGGCCAGATTCCGGATACGGGCAATGTAGCCGGTTCGTTCCGTTACGCTGATGGCACCGCGCGCATCCAGCAAATTGAAAGTGTGGGAGCATTTCAAAGTATATTCATAGGCCGGCAGGACCAGGTTTCTCTCTTCCAGTATCCTTTTGGCCTCGCCTTCGTATTTATTGAACAGATCGAACAGAACATCCACATCCGCAACCTCGAAATTATACGTGGACTGCTCCACTTCCTGCTGGTGATGCACATCCCCGTACGTTATATCATCGTTCCATTTCAGGTCGTATACGTTGTCGACGCCCTGCAGGTACATGGCGATCCGCTCGAGGCCGTAGGTATACTCCACACAAATCGGAGAAAGTTCGATGCTGCCCGCCTGCTGAAAATAGGTAAACTGGGTAATTTCCATACCATCCAGCCATACCTCCCAGCCGAGACCCGAGGCACCGAGGGTGGGGGATTCCCAGTCGTCCTCAACGAAACGAATATCATGCTCCAGGGGATCAACCCCCAAAACCTTCATGCTGTCCAGGTATAACTCCTGAGAATATTCCGGCGATGGTTTCAAGATCACCTGGTATTGGTAATAGTGCTGCAGCCGGTTTGGATTTTCGCCATAGCGGCCGTCCGTGGGCCGGCGAGATGGCTGCACATAGGCCACGTTCCACGGTTCCGGTCCCAGCGATTTTAACAAGGTGGTATGGTGAAAGGTACCGGCCCCCACCTCCAGGTCATAGGGCTGGGACAAAACGCAGCCATATTTACCCCAAAAATTATTCAACGCGGAAATTACATCCTGAAAGTTCATGTATTACCCTCAACAATTAAATGGTTAAGAATGAACGCGCATACCCTGTGGATCAACAATAAAATCCAGCAGGGCCGCCGACGCGGTGGTTTCGGACGCGGCCGCCCACTCCGGTTTGAGATTTTCAATATCAGCCTGTCGCCCGAAGGCCCAGACGCAGCCCCCGCCGCCGGCGCCGGTAAACCGGGCCCCGCAGCCGGCATTCCTTGCAGCGGCGCACAGGCGGGTACCCATTTCGTCTAGTACATCCGGCGTCATCTTTAGCCGGAGGTCCGCTTCGCGATTCATCCACACCGCCGCGCCGGTCGCATCGCCGTTCTTCATAGCATCAACAAAGCCCCGGGTACAATCCACAATTGCGGCCCATTCCGACCGCGTCCGGGCTTGTAGAAACTGGGTTATCCAGCGGCTGTTGATGTTGCGTGATTCATGCGGCTGTCCGCAATAGACGAGCAGGGCCCTTTTTTCAAACCAGGCGCTGCCGTCTTCCCTAAGCAAAGCCTCCCGCTTGTATTGCGTCCCCTCCGGTCCGCCCTGCCAGTGCCAGGCATGGATCCCGCCGTAGGCAGCCGCCAACTGATCCTGGAGTCCGCAGGGAACTCCGGCGACGCCGGCTTCCACATGATGGGCCAGGCCGGCGGCCTGCCGGCGATTCAAACTGGCCGGCTGCCCGGACACCCGGCGCAAATCCGCATATGCCGCCACGAGGGCAACCGCTGCGGAAGAAGAACCCCCCAGGGCACTGCGCGGCGGCGACGACGACTGTATATCAATATGGACACCTGTCAACCCGAAATAAGCCGCCACGGCAAACATCAGCCCGAGCGGATGGTCGAACGGGACTTTATCCAATTCAACTTCAGCGTCCGCGAATCCGCGTGAAGAGACTTTCACCCGGCCGTCGGCATAGGGCTGCAGCCGAACCCGCGTGCGCAGGGCAACGGCCGCATTGAAGGTCAGCGGGTCCAGGTGCCGGAGCGGATAATGCAGGGTGCTGATATCGAGCGTGCCCCCCAGGTCGACCCGCACCGGCGCCGACGCCTCTATGGGCCCGTTGGCTTCAAGATATTTTCGGGCGGAATGGTACATCATCAATGTGTTACGTGTTCGGTGTTAAGTGTTAAGCCAAATGCGAATCGCGCTGATTGGTTTAACACTTAAAACAATTATTGTCGAATTTGCCTCAAAAATTTTAAACTCTTGGGCTCCTTGCCGAGATGGTACGGCACGAAAGCCTCGCACAGGGCCAACCCCTCGGCCAGGGCCTGCTCGGAAAACTGCAGGCGCAGGGCCTTGTCGAGCGATCCGAGTTGAACCCAGGCCAGCTGTTTCAAGGTCCCCTTTGAAAGGGCTGCCCGCCGGTCGCCATGGGCCCCGCAGCTGCCGCACACAATACCGCCGCCGGCCAGGCTGAAGAAGATCTCCCGGGATCCCAGTCCGGCCACATCCAGTCCACAGCGGCTGCACCGGGAAAGGTTGGGCGCGAGGCCGGAAAGCGCCATAAACCGGATCTGAAAAAGAATTGACAGCGCCCGGTTGCCGAATCCGCCCCGGTCCAGTTCTTCCAATACCTGGGAAAGCAGCCGGAAAATCATATCCTGCCGGTCGTACTCCTCCATCCAGGTATTGACCAGCTCCGACCAGTAGCTGGCGTAGGCAGTTTTGATCACATCCGACCGGATATTGGTAAATGGTTGGAGGAGCACCGCCTCCTGCAAGACCGGTAGTCCTTTGCCGCGACCGGGTTTTATCACGGCTTCCAGAGCAGTAAACAGTTCCAGGATTCCGCCGAATCGTTTGACACTCTTCTTGGCGGCTTTGGCAATTACCGACACCTTGCCGCGGTCGAGCGTAAACAGGCTGATGATCAGGTCATGGTCCCCGTAGTCAATCCGTTTGAGAACCAGTGCGGGTGTCGTGTAACCTGACATCAGATCAGATACCAAGTAGCGTTGTTGCGATCATAAAATAGAAATACACGCTGATGATATCGATGGAGGTGGTTACAAACGGACCGGTCGCTACCGCGGGATCGATATTGAGACGTGCAAACAGCATCGGCACCATGGACCCCACCAGGGCGGCCACCGACATGGAAGAAATAACCCCAAGCCCGACCGACAGAGTAAAGGCCCCCGTTCCAAAACTGGCCTGGGCGACTATGCCGATGATAATCCCATAGACTATCCCCAGAATCAGGCCGACAGCCAACTCCTTGGATACCACGGTCCACAGATCTCTAACATTGAGGCGTCCCGTGGCCAGCCCGCGCACAACGATGGTCGAGGATTGGGTTCCGATATTGCCGCCCATCCCCATAATCACCGGGATAAAAGCCGCCAGGTAGGTCAACGCCTTCAAACTCTCTTCAAAATATCCGATGATAAAAAAGGCCAGAATACCGCCCACGCAGCTGGCAAACAACCACGGCAGCCGGATACGGGTGCTGCGCACCACCGACTGGGTCTCAATGAACTCCTCTCCGGCCCCGGCCATCTTCAAGATATCTTCGGTCGCCTCCTTGCGTAAAATATCGATAACGTCATCCACGGTGACAATACCCACCAGGCGGTTATTCTCATCCACGACCGGAACGGCCAGGATGTCGTAGGTGGATACAATCTTGGCGACCTCCTCCTGGTCCATGTCCGTCTGCACGGCAAACACATCGGTGGTCATGAATTCCTTGAGCGGTGTCTCAGCCGCGACCACTACCAGTTGCCGCAGCGAGCTGACCCCGACCAGCTTGCCATATTGATCAACGACATAGAGGTAGAAAGGCATTTCGACATCCACGTAGTCACGCTGAATGGATTCGATTGCCTCGCGCGCCGTAATGTCCTCACTGAGGGCGATAAAATCGGGGACCATGATACCGCCGGCGGTATCATCTCCATAGCGCAGCAGATCTTCAACTTCTGCGGAGCCCTCCTTTTTCATTTTTTCCAGGATGGCATCCGCTTTTTCTTCGGGCAGCTTCCCAATCAGATCAGCGACGTCATCCGCCGGCATGGTGTCCATGATGGTGACGATCTCGTCGACGGGCAAGGCATCGATCAGTTCCAGCAGGTCCACGTCTTCCAGTTCACTGAAGAGCAACCCTTTTTGTTCGACATCCTCAATCAGGCCAAAAAGCCGGTGCTGTTGAGACAGCGGTAAAGACCGAAAGACAACGGACAGGTCGGCGGCGTGCGTCTTGTTGACGATCTTTTTCAGGTGCACGGTTGCACCACGGCGCAGCAGGCGCTTGATGCTGTCGTACAGGACTTTGTTTTTGTCGCCAATCATTGCAATGATCCCTGTTCAGGGGGTGTTAAGCGAAACCTTTTAAAAATACCCTCTTTTGTCCCATTACTGCGTTGGACTCAAATTTTAATCCTCGAAATACTCAATGTATTTACCACGATGGCATTGGCTTCGCTGGCACCTCCGGTTAAAATGTTCGTCCGCCTTGTACTGAACCAAAACTGGGCATTTTTCAAAGGTTTCTAAACGTGCCAGCCGTCGGTACGGATCAAGGCAACTGCAGGGTCACCACCTGGCCGCTTTTGCCCGGTATGGGTACCGGTTCGTCGTTGTAAGTCAACTGGATGCCGGTCGCATTTCCAATCAACAGGTTAAAGCTATTGTCGGCCTCGAGTTCAAGGGTGTCGCCGGGACTCAGGCTGTATTCCGTGGTGGTCAAACTGTCGGTAATCACCTTCATCCAGGTATCTTCGATGACCTGGATCCGGATGCGTTGCCGGGGTTGGTCAACGGCTTGTTCCGCCGGCGGAGTTTCCGGTGCCGCGGCCGGGGCGGTCGGTGGCGGCGACAGGACAACCGGGGCCTTTTTCGCCTCCATTGGTTCGGGCCCTGCCGGCGGCGTGGCCGGCTTCACCAAAACCGGCGGTTCCGGCACCTTGGGGGTAGTGCTCTCTACAGCAGGCGGCTCGGCCGGCGGCGGCGCGGTTACCTGCTCTTCGCCATTCATCGCTGACATGGTGCGCCAAACCCAAATACCGGCAATCACTACCGGGACCAAGATACCCAGGAAAAGCCCCCCCCGCAGACGCCTGGGCGGGGGGCCGCCGGTCAGGTCCGTTCTGGGAGGAGGGCTGTCGCCTCGCTGCCGGCAGCTTTCAATGAATCCCTTGACAGCCACATCGCCATCCGCGTCCACAACCCGGGCATAGGCCCGGATAAACCCTTTCACAAATACTTCGGCAGGCAACCGGCTGTGATCCTCATCCTCCAGAGCCGCAAGGGTATCCTTACTGATCCTGGTCTGTTCGGAAATCGTGGAAAGCTTGATCCCTTTTTCCAGTCGGACGGTTTTGAGATAGCTTCCAAACGCTGCTGATCTTATTTCTTCCATGATGAATGGGGTCCCACGGCTATCGAATAATCTGAATATGTGAATTTTCACGCAGATCGTCGAGCCATTCTTCGAACCGTTTGTCCACCAGTTCGTTGAATAATTTCTGCTGGATGTCGGCTACCACCTCGTCGAATTGCTTGCCGGTACCGGCCTCGATTTTGTGCACGTAAAAAATCTGGAAGCCGCTATCCGTTGCGAGCAACCCGGTGTATTCGCCCTCCTTCAGTTCGCCGACGGCAGTCTGCAACTCCGGAGACAACACGCCAAAACGAAACATGCCAATATCATTGGAAACCAGCGGCCCCTTGGCGGCGGCTATTTCCCGGGCAATGTCATTGAAGGCTTCCCCAGCGGCAAGCCGGGCCTGCACTTTCTCCATCTGGACACGCCCGGCCTTTATTTCTGATTCGAAAGCAAATTTCGGCGTGGTCGTCATGATATGCCAGAGATGGATTTTCTTTTCTCCCCGGAACTCTTCGGGATGGTTGTCGAAGTATGCCCGGGCATCTTCGCGGGTGATCACGATTTTGGAGCGCACGGCTACATTCACCAGGCGGGCTCGCAGCATCTGTTCCCGAATATTCTTTTTCAGGATCTCGAGGGTCATACCCTGGCGGGCCAAATCGGCCAGCATCTGTTCTTCCGTAAGGGCATTTCTCTGCTTCACCTGCTCTATCGCATTGAGCACCTCTTGATCATCGATAATGATGCCGAATTTGCGCACTTCCTGGTCAGTCAGTTTCTGGTCCACCATGGTATTGATGATATCATCGCGCACTTTATACATCATTTTCTTTTCTTTCTCAGGTGGATAACCCATTTTGGTAATCCAGTCGGTGTAGGGCTTCAATTTTTCGTTCACCTCCGACAAGACGATGATATCATCATTTACGATGGCCACGATGCGATCAACCACCTCGGCGTCCTGAACGGCCCCGGCATCCTGGGTCAACATGCCACCCAGACAACCGAGAATCAGCCAGAGAACCAAAAGGGTCCGAAACGTGCGGGTTTTGAATTTCACTTCAGGACACATCACTTTCTAAAGCGGGCATTATGGTAAAATGCCGTTATTTCTAATAGCTATGAATCTTTCTGCGTTATCTGCTCCCATTGCCGGGAGTTGATATCGATGGTCACGCTACGACGGTTGGCTTTCATCCAATCCGCGTAAGCAGCTTGAACCTTTTGATTTTTCAGCATCCTCAAAATCATGGCATCGGAGATCTCCGGTTGCCGGTCGTCTGCGTCCGGCCGGGTGTCCGCGGGAAACTGCTGGGCATAGTACCGGGCGACCTCATCCGAGGTAATCGTAATCTTGGCTTCCAGTTCCGCTTGAATGAACTTGCGGGCGACCAGCTGCATTTTAAGTCTTTTTTTCCAAGCTTCGAACGAAACCGCCGCCTCCAGTAACATCTCTTCAAAGACCCCCTCGGGATAATCCGCCTTGATTTTCTGGACTTCTTCTTCAAGTTCAGCATCCGAGACCACGATCCCGACTGCGCCGGCCTTTTCAATGAGGATCATCTCCTCGATCAACTGATTCAACAGGCGTAGTTTTATATCCGCCACAACCTGGGGATCCATGGTATCGCTGTGCGAGTAAGCTGTTTTCGAAATCTCAAACACCTCATTGAACTCAGATACCGTCAGCGTGCTGCCCCCCACCTTTACCAGGTAGGCATCCACCGGTTCGGTCGGCGCCTCCATACAGCCCGACCAAAACAAACTACCCAGGCAGAAAGCGACCACTGCCAGAAACCCAATTGTATAGATACCATCTTTGGATACAGATGCCATGCGACCTACCGTAAACTCTTTAAAAAACAAACTGTTGAGCGTTAACACATTGGGCAATCTCTTTCAAGATGTTTTTGGATTCGGATAGCTGGCCATAGATGCGCCCCGGGGTCAGACGGGCTCTGAATACATGATCTGGGGTCAGGGAATAGGTGCCCGGCTGGTCAACGACTAGGTCCACGACCGCATAGGGCCTTTTTTGGTGCAATTCGGAAAACCAGAGGGCCAGGGTGCCCCCGCCCAAATCCAGCCTGCGAATCCCGGCATCGATAGCCAATACCCGCAGCATGATTTTCAGCAGCAGGTTTTCAACATCAACCGGCAGGGGGCCGAATCGATCGCAAAGTTCTGATTTATAGTCTGAAATCTCACGGACCGTTTCGAGTTTCGCCAGTCGCCGGTAGGCTGTCAAGCGCTGGTCGATATCGGTGATGTAGGCCTCCGGGATGTGGGCTGACAGGGGCAAGTTGATCTCCGGATCCAATGACGCCCGCACCGGATTGCCCTTGAGGTCGGCCATCGCTTCTTCCATCAGCTTCAGAAAAGTGTCATACCCCACCGCGGCAATGTGACCCGATTGCGAAGCGCCCAGGATCGATCCGCCCCCACGGATCTTGAGATCACTCATCGCTATCTGGAAACCGGCACCCAGGTCGCTGTGCTCCATCAGGACCTTCAGCCGCTTGCGGGCGTCCGTGGAAAGAACGCTCTCCGTTGGTATGAACAGGTAGGCATAGGCCTGTTCGTCGCTGCGCCCGACCCTGCCCCGCAGCTGGTAGATCTGGGCCAGACCGAACCGGTCGGCCCGGTTGACCAGCATGGTATTGGCATTGGGGATATCCAGACCGGACTCAATGATCGTCGTGCAGACCAGCAAATCGATTTCGCGGTCGGAAAACGCCATCATGACGTTCTCTAAGTCCTCTATCGCCATTTTACCATGGGCCACGTCGAGCTTCATTTCCGGGACCAGCTTTTTAAGCTGGGTGGCCATGGAATGGATGGTGGCGATATTGTTATGCACGAAGAAAATCTGGCCGCGACGGGCAATTTCCTTGCGGATCGCGTCGGCCACAATGGCATCGTCGTATTCACTGAGATAAGTGACGATTGGCTGGCGATGCTCCGGGGGGGTGGAAATGATGCTGATGTCCCTGACGCCCATCAAAGACATGTGCAGGGTCCGGGGAATCGGCGTCGCGGTAAGGGCCAGGACATCGACGATACTGCGAAAGCGTTTGAGCTTTTCCTTGTGCTTGACCCCGAAGCGCTGCTCTTCATCCACGATGATCAGACCGATATCCTTGAAAGCGATGTCTTTTTGTAAAAGGCGGTGGGTTCCAATCACGATATCCACCCGGCCGTCCTTGAGGCCGGCCACGATCTTGCGTTGCTGGGCGGGTGAGCGAAACCGGCTCAAGCAGGCGACGTTCACGGGGTAGCGTTTAAAGCGCTCCTGGAACGTTTCATAGTGCTGCTGGGCAAGGACGGTGGTCGGGACCAGCAGCGCCACCTGCTTGCCGTCGTTGGCGGCAATGAACGAGGCCCGCAGGGCCACTTCGGTCTTTCCGTAGCCGACATCTCCACAGACCAAACGGTCCATGGGGGTCTCGGCATTCATATCGGCAATAACATCATCGATGGCCTTCACCTGGTCGGCGGTTTCTTCGTAGGCAAATGCGGCTTCAAAGTCGCTGAAATAGCTGTCGGGACGGCCAAAAGTATGCCCTTTTTTGACTTTCCGATCCGCGTAGAGCTTGAGCAATTGCCCGGCGATTTTTTCCACCGACTTCTTTACCCGCCTGCGGATGCGCTGCCAGGTTTTGCCGCCCATCTTGTCCAGGACGGCCGCAATGCCTTCAACTCCCATGTATTTCTGGATCATTCCCATGCGGTCGACCGGCAGGTAAAGGCGGTCGTCGTCCTGGTAGGTAATGAGGAGAAAATCATTGGTCACACCTTCATGTACAAGCGTTTCCAATCCCAGGTAGCGCCCAATACCGTGCTGGGCATGCACGACCAGGTCTCCCTTTTTTAGATCCTCGAACGTCAGTAGTTTGGCCGGAGAGGTCTTCACCGGGCGATGGCGGCGGCGTTTGCTCCTGCCGAATATCTCATGGGCGGTCAGAACGGCCAATTGTTCGTCCGACCAGACAAAGCCCTCCTCCAGCGGCCCGATGCACAGGTGAATTCTGCGGTGGCGTGAATCTCCGGGCAGCGGCATCTGGTGGGTGAAATGCACCGCGATCTGATAGTGTCTCAGCAATGCCTCCACCCGTTTGGCCTGCGTTTCTGTTCCGCACACCACAACCGGGGTCCAGTCCCGGTCGAGGGCACTGTTGATCCAAGTGACCACCGGTTGGAACAGGTGGTCCGTGTCCAGGCCTTTTTCCAATTCACGCTTTAAGTCGAGGTTGTCGGCAACCGTAAACTGCAGGCCAAGTGGGGCCGGCGTGTCGTCATCGGCGCGCCTTACCACGTCCAGGGCATCCAGCACCAGCGGACCGGCAGCTGCCAGTTGGGTCTGCACTGCTTCCCAGCTGTAATACAATGTTTCGGGTGCGGCACAGATCCGCTCTTTATAGATGGCTGTCCGGTAATTTTCACTCACCCGGGCGGTGAACTTCTCGGCCGCCGCAGCCAGAGCAGACAACATATCGGTGATGTACAACGTGTCGGCCGGCAGATAGTCAAACAGGCTGTCCAAATTGGCGTAAATGAGCGGCAAAAGGCCCTCGATACCGGGAAACAAACCTTCATTCCTGATACGATCGCTGATTTCACGTGACCGGGAGGCCCCCAGATCCTGGGCGGAAGCCCGGGCCCGGATGCGGCTGACCACATGGGGCAGATCTTCTTTTCTGAGGATAACCTCGCGAGCCGACAGAATAATTGCCTCGGACAACTCACCTGTTTTACGCTGATTGTCAGGCGAGAACGTCCGGATAGCATCGATGGTATCCCCGAACCATTCCAGGCGCAAAGGTTCGTCATACAACGGCGCAAAAAGGTCGATCAATCCTCCGCGCACGCAGAAATCCCCGGGCTCTTCCACCAGCGCGGCGTGGGTATACCCACCCGATATCAATTTTTCAATCAGCTGATCACGATCCAATTCCTCGCCGGCCATCACCAGTTCGGCAAAACCGATGAGCTCTTTCTTCGGGGCAAGTTTCTGTAAAAGCGCGTCCACGCAGGTCACCAGCAGAAAAGGCCGCCTGCTCTCCGTGAGGGTAAACAGCGTGCCGATCCGCTGGGCAGCAGTCTGGCTGTGGTATCCCAGCATCTTGTGCGGCAGGATGTTATAAGGGGGAAACGTGTGCAGCGATGCCGACCGGTGGCCCAGAAAAAAGTCTATCTCGCCCGCCATTCGCTCGGCCTCTTTCAGGGTGGCCGTGACCACGCACAGCGGCCGCCGCACCTGGGTATGCAGCCGGGCGACCAGCCAGGCTGGGGCGGACCCGGAAAGACCGCTGCACGCTATGGCCCCATTCTGCGCAGCAGCCTTTGAGAACAAGGCTGATAGGGATGTTTTCTCTTGATTTCCGGTCATAAATACAGTAGTTGCTCACCGATTGAGAAGCTATCTCAACATTTGAAGTTATCTCAAAAAACGGATTTTGGTTCAAGGTCAAGGCGGGTGCTACATTCAAACCGGAGGAGTACTGCTGTACTTCGAAGATTTGAATTTCGCGCCCAACGCCGAGATTGGACCAAAAGACTTTTTTGAGATGGCTTCTGGCCACCGTAGCTCAGTTGGTAGAGCGACGCACTCGTAATGCGTAGGTCTGCGGTTCGACTCCGCACGGTGGCTCCAAGAATACCTAAGGGGTTTCAGGTTTCCTGACCTGAAGCCCCTTAATATTCGCACCGGTTGCCGATCGATCTTATCGACCCGTTCGCACTCGGTGGCGAGAGTGATGATGTACCCAGAACCCCGTTCTAAAATCAAGGAAAACTTACAAAAACCTTGATTTCAGACAATGGGACGATAAAATTGGCAGATTGGCATAGACAGGACATCATTGGGGGCCCATACAGCCCGACGCCAGGAGGCGCATGAACCATAAAATGCAAACTGGACAATTGCTGCCCGGGAAACCGGATCGTGCTTCCCGTTTCAAGTGGGCCCTAACGCTAATTGCGGCGGCCGGCCTAATGGCCTGGGCGGCCGGGTGTGGATCGGCGCAGGTCTACTCCACCGTCAACCACCACCAATTTTCGCTCTCCGGTGACGAACTGCGCTACAGCGGCATAGCCTTTATCACCCCTTCGACCGTCACCGGACAGGAAGAGGAAAAGCAAGCGGTAGCCTTCACCTTTGTAGAAACCCTGAAAACCGAGCGTCCGGATGTCAAATTCGTTTCATTGCCTGAAACCTTAAGTGCCATCAATCGGGCCGATCTGGGCGAAGCCTACCAGCGCATGTTCGTCGAGTACAAAGACACCGGCCTGTTTGACAGCAAAACACTCTACCAGGTCGGCGAGGTTACCGGGACGCGGTATCTGGCACAGTTGAAGCTGGCTGGTTTCAGTCAGGGTTCTTCCGGTCGTTTCAGTGTGTTTGGGCTCCGTCTGGTCGAGACAAAATTCGCCAAGCTGCGACTGTTTTTTCAGATCTGGGATGCCAAAGACGGCAGCATCGCCTGGGAAGGCGTGCAGGAATTGAATTGGTCCGAGGAAGAGGTCAATGAAGATGCAGTATCACTCCAGACGGTTATCGGCGAAGCCGCCCGGAATCTTGCCAAGCGTCTGCCGGAATAACCCGAAGCGGTTTGACAACCTGCCCCCGAGCCTAATCATCAGCCTTCGCTGAAGCTATGGCTGAGATACTTCGTTGGGAGCCTTGCTTGTCCGGCGTATCTCATTGAGCGAAGACGGGACCTTGAACTCGATTGCAAGTTTTCGAACCGCTTATAGCTGCTATGGGTATGATAAGGGACTGCGCCTTCCCTTGCTTTCATCCCGCCACCGCGGAAGGCTAACGGAGACTTCGCGGTTTTCCCCAAACCGGATCGTCACATCGCGGGTTTTCGAATACCAGATACCCACCTGTTCACCTTCAGGATTGTTTATGACGCCACCGTAGGTCTCCGGCGCATGGCCGATCTCGTTTGTCATGGCCTCCACGCGCTTTTCTAAAACCTCGGAAGTCAATCCCGGCATAGCCGACCAGGAGCGGTTGGTATGGGTATAGTCCTTGCGGATCCCCAGCAGAGCCCGCGGGTTGTTCTGTCCGCCGGCGTAATAGTAGTTGTAGTCCGGCAGGACCTGGGCCGCTTCGAACAGCCGGTCCACGGCAGTACTCGGGTCCACCCGGCCGTATTTTTCAAGACAACCGGCGCCCATCAGTAAAACCAGCGCTGCGAGCCACCCCGGAGCCCGCAACCGATTGCCGCCGCACAAGATTTTTAAGAAGTGCATGTCTCTCTCCATTGCACAGGCGCTATTTGTGTTTCTGCATACCGTACTTCTCGGCCAATTCGATCCGCTTATCATCCTCCAAAGACCGCATGTAAGCTTTCCACCCTGGACACCAGCCCGCATGCCAGCGCCAGATTCGGCCTAACAGCGATTTGGGGTTGTTGTCGTACTTGGCCCTAAATGCGCAGGTCTCACAGCTATGCTTCGCCATTATAATCCTCTCCTCTGATAAAAACAGTAAGACTCATCCCGCACCCGTCAACCGGTTGTCGGCGCGATCAGCGTTATAGTGATACGAGTCCCTTGAAAAATGCCCATTTTTTTGCAGTTCAAGGCGGACGATAATTTCCCCGCGTTGCGGGACTTCCCTCTAAGTTGATTCCTTACGGTGGGTCGTCGCCAGAGGTGCCAGCGAAGCCAATGCCCATCGTGGTAAATACAGGGAGTATTTCGGGGGTTAAAATTCGAGTCCTAAGCAGTAATGGGACAAAAGGAGGCATTTTTCAGGGGGCTCGGTACATGGCCTCTATGTAGTTACTAAACGCCTCATTTACAAACTTCCTTTTCACCTTCATCGTGGGGGTTACTTCACCATCTTCCTCGTACAATTTTTTTGGCAGGATGGTAAATTTGCGTACGTTTTCCACCCTTGCAGTGGTGGTGTTTACCCGATCGACTTCCCCCTGGATCAGGTCGATAATGGCTGGGCTTTGCGTCAGATCGCGGTACGTGCTGAACTGGATTTTGTTGTCCTGGGCAAACTTGATCACGTTGTCTTCGTCGATCATGATCAGGCAGGTGAGATACTTGCGCCGGTCACCAATGACCACGGCATCGTTGATATACAAGCTGGCCTTGAGCTTGTTCTCAATATACTGCGGGGTGATGTTCTTGCCGCCGGCGGTCACGATGATATCTTTTTTGCGGTCCGTGATGGTCAGGTAGCCGTCCTCATCCAGGTTGCCGACGTCTCCCGTGTGCAGCCAGCCGTCCCGGATCGTCTCGCGGGTCCCCTCCGGATTCTGATAGTACCCTTTGAATACCCCCGGTGATTTCACCAGAATTTCGCCATCTGCGGCAATTTTTACCCGGGTGTCAGGCAGCGGCTTGCCCACCGTCCCAAATTTCACCCCGCCGTCCGGCGACAGCGTGGTGACCCCGGTGCCCTCGGTCTGGCCGTACCCCTCGACCAGGTTGATGCCGATGGACTGGAAAAACTTGAGCACCTCACCTGAAATCGGGGCCGCCCCGGAATAGGCCACCCGGATCCTTTCAAACCCCAGTCGTTCTTTGAGCTTTCTGAATACCGCCAAGCGGGCCAAGGTATAGAGCAAGGCCAACCCCCGGGGCACCGGCTGGAAACTCATTTTCAGACGCGCACGGGCATTTCCGATCTGCAGGGCCGCTTTGAAGACGAGGCGCTTAAACCAGGTAGCATCGGACATTTTGATCATGATTGCGGAGTAGTACTTCTCCCAGACGCGGGGCACCGCATAGCCAAGGGTGGGTGAGACCTCGACCATGTTGTCCGTGACGGTATCGGGTTTTTCCACGAAATTGACCGTATAGGCATGGGTGATATGCACAAATACCGAGAAGAGACGTTCAAAAATGTGGCACAGGGGTAGAAAGGAGAGCACTTCGTCGGTCGGGAGGATCGTATTGGCGTTACTGACCGCCCGGGCCATCCAGGTGACATTGCGATGGGTCAGCATAGCACCCTTGGGCGGTCCTGTGGTACCGGATGTATAGATTAGCACGCACAGGTCGTCGGGCCGGACGGTCTGCATACGCGCGTCCAGCCGCTCGGGATGACTGTCTTCGGCTCTTCGCCCGATTTCCAGCAACTGGTCGTAGGTTAACACCAGGGGATCCGAGAATTTGCGCAATCCCTCGATATCCCATACAATCACCCGGTACAACTGCGGGGTCCGCTCCTTGAAGTGGAGCCATTTATCCAGCTGCTCTTCATTTTCAACGAAAAGAAACCTGGATTGGGAGTTGTGGGTGACAAATTCAACCTGCTGCCAGGCATTGGTGGCATAAATTCCAACCGCAACACCGCCGGCGCACTGCACGCCCATATCCGCCGTGACCCACTGATGGCAGTTATCACCGATGATAGAGACACACTGGCCCGGCTCGAGTCCGAGCGCGATGAGGGCCTGGCTGATATAGCGCACCTGCCGATAGTAGTCCTCCCAGGAAATGTCATGCCAAAGACCAAGCTCCTTCTTACGCAGCGCTACCCGGCGGCCGAATGCCCGGACGGTATTCGCAAAAACCTGCGGCGTCGTTTCAGCCGGTTGGGGGCGGTATGGGGACATCAGCGCCATGCCTTCTTCCTTTTCCAACGCTGGTAGCCTTTGGCAGAGGTTTCGGAGCGTACACCCATGTAAAATTCCTGGACATCCTTATCTGCGGCCAGGTCCCCGGCGCGGCCCTTCATCACGAAACGGCCGTTTTCTAAGATTAACCCGAAATGCGATATAGCCAAGGCCATCCGCGCATTCTGTTCGACCAACAGGATGGTCACACCTTCCCGGTTGATGGTTTGGATGATCGTGAATATGTCTTTAACCAAGATGGGCGACAGGCCCAGTGACGGTTCATCCAGAAACAGCAGCCTGGGCCGGCTCATTAAGGCCCGGCCGATGGCGAGCATTTGCTGTTCGCCACCGGACAGGGTGCCCGCCCATTGCCGGGAACGTTCCTGCAGCAAGGGGAAATAACCATACACTCTTTCAAAGTCTCTTGCGATCTGTTCACGGTCGCGCCGGGTATAGGCGCCCATGAGCAGGTTCTCGTGAACGGTCAACTCCTCGAACACCTCCCGGCCTTCGGGCACAAACGAAATCCCCCGGCGGACGATCTCTTCGGTATCCCGGCCGTCGACCCGGCGGCCGGCAAAGGTGATGGTGCCCTTGTCCGGCTGGTCGTCGATCAACCCCATGACGGTCTTGAGAATCGTGGACTTCCCGGCGCCGTTGGTGCCGAGAATCGTGGTAATGGTGCCCTCCTCCACCGCCAGGGAAACTCCCCTCAGGGCGTAGATCAGGTCATAGTAGGTTTCGATGTTGTTGATTTCCAGCAGCGCCGCCAATAGTTACTCCGTCTTTTATGCTTTCTTACTCTTAGTCCCGGTTTGAAGCGTCCCAAATGCCGCTTATTGATTGAGAATAAGAGTGACACGCCTCCCGTGGAGCGGGAAACATCAGAGAGCCCCTTAAATTGGGGGCGAAATTCGATTTTGGTTTTGAACTATCCCTTTAAGACGCGCCGAGCATCGCAGGAAAGGGCGACCATAATTTAGCTTGGGGCGAAGTGCTTGTCTGAGCGCAGCGAGTTGTGCTGAGCGCGCCCTTTCCGAGAAGCGCAGGGCAGCCCGCAGGGCCGCGTCTTATGGGCGTTTTCTTTTGGTTACTTTTCTTGTACGCGCAAGAAAAGTAACAGGAAGATGCATAAGTACTACCTGTTCAATCCATTAGCCTTGATTAATATTAGAATCAGTTTCTCACCGATTCGTTCGAACTTTCACGGGTCTTTCACCTGAGGGGCGGTTTTTTATCGGAATCAAGAAATTCGGTTAACGCGGGCACCTTATTCCCGCTGTTAGCCCTGCCCCTTCTCCGCCCCCAGATAAGCCTGCAGCACCTCCGGGTGACGACTGACTTGGGCCGGGCTGCCGGTGATAATCGGCTGGCCGAAGTTGATCGCCAGAATCCGATCCGAGATATCCATGACCATGTTCATGTCGTGCTCTATCAGCAGGATGGTGATGCCCAGTTCTTCCTGGATGTCCTTTATCCAGAAAATCATGTCCTGCTTCTCTTCGGAATTCATACCGGCACAGGGCTCGTCCAGGAGCAGAAGCTCCGGTTCAAGCGCCAGGGCCCGGCCCAGTTCGATCAGTTTCTGCGTGCCGTATGGCAACGCGCCGACCGGTTTATTACGGACAGCCTGCAGATCCAGAAAGTCAATGATCTGTTCGACCTTGCCCCGATGGTGTACCTCCTCCCGACCGGCAAAAGAGCGGCGTCCCCATAAAAACACACCCCGCAGCAAACCGGTCCGCATGAAGATATGCCGGCCCAGCATGATATTCTCCATGGTATTCATGTGGGCAAAGAGTTCGATGTTCTGGAAGGTGCGCGCAATCCCCAGACGCGTGATGCGGTCGGGGGTTTTGTGCTGCAAAGGAACCCCTTTGAAAAGGAGGGCCCCCCGGTCGGGGCGGTACAACCCGCTGATGCAGTTGAACAAAGTAGTTTTTCCCGCCCCGTTGGGGCCGATCACCGCAAAGATCTCACCCTTTTCCACGGCCAGGTTGATATCATCCAGGGCCTTGAGTCCCCCGAAGGATATACCCAGCAGCTCTATCTGTAAAAGAGCGGCCATTAGTGAATCGTCGTCCAATCGGTCAGTTTTTTGGCCTTGCCTCCCTTCAAGCACTGCACCAGAAAGGTAGCATGGGATCCCTGGCGACTATTCATGTCATTGGGGTCGAACGGCTTGTATGAAATTACAGGTCCGATGCCCTGAAAGTTTTTAAGCCCCTCCAGTTCCTTGACCAGCCGTTCCCGAGTCAGGTCTCTTCCACATCGTTTAATGGCTTCCACCAGCGGTTCTGCGAAAAGGATACCCGCATAATAGAAAACCCCCCACCGTTCTTTGGGAGCTGCAAATTTTTCATATGCTTCGGTTTTATATTTTTGCATTAACGGATGCTTCGAATCTGGCAGTTCTCCCAAGGTTGCACAGATCACTCCCTCCCAGAGTCCCTTGGATATATGCATCATCAGGGGAAAATCTGAACAGGTGCTGGTACTCATGAACTGGGGGGCAAACCGCATGGCCTTGCTGGTGCCGACGATACGAACCGCATGTGGGACACTGGTCCACAGCAGAACCATATCGGCGTTGGATCGGCGCAATTTCATAACGTGCGGTTTCATATCGGTGTCCTTGAATTCCACAGGTACCAGCGCCACAGGCTTGAGATTGTGAGCCGCGAGTTCATCGATGGCCCCTTTCAGACCGTTTTTGCCGTACTCGTCATTCTGAAAAGCAACGGCCACCCTCTTTTTGCCCAGGTTTTCCACGGCATACCGCACCAAGGCCTTGGCTTCTTTGTAGTACAGGGGGTAAACTCCAAAAAGGTACTTGTGAGGCGGTCTGACCCAATGCAGTGAACCGGCCGCAGGCCCGACCCAGGGAATCTTGCGTTCCATCAGATAATCCTTGACCGCGAGACCGGGAGAGGATCCCACACCGACTACCCAGGCAAACATCCCCGTCCCCTCCTGCAGTTCTTTGACACCGGCCTTGGTTTTGGCGGGGTTGTAACTGTCATCGAAGCTGTGGTAAACAATTTTTCGGCCATTAATTCCACCTTCGGCGTTTATCATTTTAAAATACGCATCGGTTCCACGCGGCAGAGAGCCCCAAGCGGCCGCGGGCCCGGTCTGGGGTCCCCAGGATCCGATATGGATCTCCGTATCCGTAACGCCCTCTTCCGCTAGAATGCCAGGGGTAAAACCGAGAACCAGAGTCCCTGCCAGCAATAAAACTACTAGTAATCGTTTCTGCATATCCCCCTCCTTTAGTTTAGGTGACCATCATAAATCACTATCGCTATCGGGATCGAAATCGGAATCGATACGCTGATAGGCAGTACGATTTTCTATTTTCGATACCGATTACGTTTTCAACTTTAGATCTTTATCACCTTAACGTGAAATGGTTTGAAAAGTTTCAATCGGGTTCAAGGTCAAGGCGAGACGAGGGGTTCAACCGGAGGAATACTTTTAGTATTTCGAGGATTGAACCCCTCGACCCAACGCAGAGATTGAGCCCGAGGGGAGCTTTTGAAACCATTTCTATACTTTTTTAACGTAGTGCCTGGCAAACAACCCGCTCGGTTTGAAACACAAAATGATGACGATAATGGCAAACGCCACGACAGCCTTGAACTCGATGGAAATATAGCCGCCGAAAAGGTTCTCGATGATCCCCAGCAGGTAAGCGGCGATCACGGCCCCCGGCAGGGAGGTCATGCCCCCCATAACGGCGGCCGCAAACCCTTTGAGCATCGGGTCCCACATCATGTAAGGGTGCATGATGGTGGGCGCGATCAACAGTCCGGCCAGGCAGCCTACAATAGACGAAATCCCCCAGGTCATCATCAGGATACGGTTGGTGCGGATCCCCATCAGTTTTGCGGCCATAGGGTTCTGCTGGGTGGCCTTGACGGCCAGTCCCAGTTTGGAGAACCTGAAAAAGAAAAAAAGAAAGAGCATGACGACCAAGGCCACCACCAGCGTCAGCAATTCCAGGGTGCTGACAAAAATATCACCGAAAACCAGGCTCTCATAAGGCGATATGGGAAAGGACAGGGTCTTTTGCTCGGCTCCGAACTTCCAAGAGACAAACCCCAGCAGGATCATTTCCAGGCCGATGGTGATCACGATCATCCCCAGGATGTTGGGCTCCTTGGCCCGGCGCAGGATCGCAAATTCCAGCACACAGCCCAGCATCAGAGCAAACACCAGGGCACCGGCGAAAGCCGTATACCAGGCCGCCCCAAACGAATCGATCAGCATGAAGGCAAAAAAAGATGCAATCAAGGCCATTTCGCCCTGGGCAAAATTGGGGACCTCCGACGTTTTGTAGATAATCACCATGGCCAGGCCCATAAGGGCGTAGGAACTCCCGACCGCAATGCCGCTGACAATCATCTGCAAAAAATCGATCATGAAGCGTTCTTCCTTATACCGGTTTTCTTCGCTTTATCTTGCTCTTGATCTTATTCTTATCTTACTCTTAATCTGCTTTTCGGGTACTGCTTGAAGTTTACGATTATGATTAAGAGTAAAATTAAGAAAATATATGTACCCAGGGGCTGTTTCTAAATAAGTATTTTGGTTCAAGGCCAAGGCGGGCGGGCAGGTCAAACCGGAGGGATACACGAAAGTATCTCGAGGATTTGACCTGTTCGCCCAACGACGAGATTGGGCCAAAAGGCTATTTAGAAAAAGCTCCTAAAAGGGCCACGTCCGCCAGTATTTCTTGATCCGGATCCACACCCCGTAAATCCCCAGGGGTTCAAACAACATAATCAGCACCATAATCAGGCCGAACACGATAAACTGGATATTGGAAACCCCGGTTATGGAAAACCACGACTTCGAGAGCGTTTCCAGCCAGTCACCCAGATAGGGAATATCCAGGATGTTGCGCAGCTGCAGATCCAGCCAACTGAGCAGGCAGGCCCCGGCAATGGCTCCCATGATAGAGCCCAGGCCGCCGACGATCACCATCGCCAGGAACATGATGGACATCATCAGGGTGAATATTTCGGGTTCAATAAAGCGCAGTACAAAGGCATAGAGGCCCCCGGCCATTCCGGCATAGAAAGCACTGACCGCAAACGACAGGGTCTTGTAAAAGACCAGGTTGACGCCCATGGTCTCGGCGGCCAGATCGGCATCGTGAATGGCGATAAAGGCTCTCCCTACCCGCGTGCGCACAATGTTGCGGGCGGCCGCCGTCAGCAGCACCGTCAGGGTTACCAGCAAGTAGTAGAACTCCACATCCGTGTCCAGGTGCCAGCTGCCGATGATCAGTTCCGGAGCGTGCAGTCCCTCGCGGCCGCCGAACAGGTCCAAGCGGCCAATGACCTGGGTGATCGTCAGGCCGAACCCCAGTGTCGCGATTGCCAGGTAGGGCCCTTCCAGCCGCAGGGAGGGCAGGCCCAGCAAGAAACCAAACAGGGCAGCAATCAGGGCGGCTGCCGGCAACGCCGCGAGAAACGGAAACCCCGCCTTGGTCATGAGGATGATGGTGCCGTAGGAACCGATGGCAAAGAAACCGGCATGGCCCAGGGAGATCTGCCCGGTATACCCGACCAGTAGATTCAACCCCGTGGCCACGATAATATTGATGGCGATATAGTTGGCCACGTACACGTGATAGTTTTTAACCATCAACGGGTAGGCCAGGAGGAACAGGATCAGCATCACAAACCAGAACAGAACCACGCCGGATGTAAAGAATTGGACATCCTCATAATAGTCTCTCTTCATATCCATGGGAACAATGCCCCCGTATGGTCTGGTGTGTGGCCGCTGGCCTCAGTCGGAAAGCTGCAATCTGAAGAAGAACACAACTAATTGTAGCACATTCATATGATGAATTTCGATCATTTGTAATGTAAAGTCGGCCCGAAGTCAAGGTGCTACTACGTGTATCTCAGCAATTCTGAAGTCATACTCCTCACGCGTGCGGGAGGCATCCGACACCCGCCTCGAAGGAGGCTTACGATCTAAATGGTTTTGAACTTCCCCTTTAAGATGCGCCGAGTATCGCAGGAAAGGGTGGCCATAATTTAGCTTGGGGCGAAGTGCTTGTCTGAGCGTTAGCGAGTTGTGCTGAGCGCGCCCTTTCCGAGAAGCGCAGGGCAGCCCGCAGGGCCGCGTCTTATGGGCTCAACAAGTCAAGAACTTCGGTAACAAAAAGTT
>Ga0126326_1000124_pt1 | contig 41102 bp, 35 predicted proteins | sample InaspJWI67metaG_FD_94485 | JGI IMG/M metagenome (GOLD analysis project Ga0126326, IMG submission 94485) | Marine gutless worms symbiont microbial communities from Oahu, Hawaii - Inanidrilus sp. 1 OAHU.JWI-67 metaG | ecosystem: Host-associated > Annelida > Digestive system > Unclassified | place... | reverse complement strand
TCGACTTCACCATCCGCAACGCCTGGCAGAAGTAATTAGAGGAGTTAAATTTGTCAATGGTGTCGAAGAAAAACGGATTGCCGCCTAATTTCTTCATACACAACTATTGACTATATCTCCCATCTTTCCGTTGGGAGGTTACTCAAAGGACCAGGTGCGGGAGATAGCCCGATCCCTGGGACTTGAAACAGCATCCCGCCCGGAAAGCCAGGATTTTATCGCCGGCCGTGACTATACCCCCCTGTTTAATGATGATGAAATCAGGCAAGGCGACATAGTGGATGTGAACGGCTGCTTTCTCGGAAAACATCGAGGAATCATTCATTATACCATTGGTCAACGTCGGGGGATTGGCATTGCATCCGATCGACCGCTCTATGTCATGGATATCGATGCCGAAAAAAATCGAATAATCGTCGGCGAGAAGAAGAATTTATATGCAAAAGGACTGATTGCATCAGATCTGAATTTTCTTGAAGTTGAGTCGTTAGACCGGCCATACGAGGTTAAAGCCCGCATCCGTCTGCGGCACACCGCTGCCGCAGCAACCATACATCCGTACCGCAATGACAAAGTCAAAGTTCTGTTCAAAGAACTGCAGGCAGCGGTCACACCGGGTCAGTCTGTGGTTTTTTATCGCGGAGATATCGTTTTCGGTGGCGGGATTATCGAGAAAGCCCTCTAATGTCATGTCTCGTAAATATATTAAAAAAGCCGAAAATATTATCATTATTATACTTTGCGGCTTTGCGACTTTGCGTGATACAATACACAGAACCAATCTTGGTGAGATACCACCGTCTTTCGAAATGTGATTAGTGGAATGAAAACCCTTGAACCTATTATTTGCGGCATCAGCTACGCGGATTTCATCATTCGCGTGGAGGAGTTTCACGGGTACCGGTCACCGGGCATCCTGCTCGGCGGTTTTATGCTCGACGCGGCACTGCAGGATGTGGGAACAACGCCTTACCTCAACGTCGTTACCGAAACGGTGGTCTGCCTGCCGGATGCCGTGCAATTGCTCACGCCCTGCACGGTCGGCAACGGCTTTCTGCAAATTTTCGACTGGGGCAAATTTGCGCTTACCGCCTACGATCGCATGACGCTTTCCGGAATGCGGGTATGGCTAAATTATGACAGCCTTTCCCGCTATGAATTTATCCGCGACTGGTTTGAAAGATCTGACCGCACCAAAGAAAAACCGCATTTTGAAAATTTGGCCCAGGAAATCCTGCAGGCCGGCCGGGAATTGATCTGCCACCGATCCGTGCGACTCCACCGCGCCCTGAAAGATACGCAGCCGGTGCCGACGGGTCGATGCTCAAAATGCGGTGAATTTTACCCGCTGCGCCACGGTGCGACCTGTCCGTCCTGTCAGGGCAACGCTTACTATGATTATCGAGCCGCCGACAGCTAGCCTGCCGGAAGTGACGAATGAAAGGACACGGCTGGATATGGCACTATGTGTCTTTATAGCTAAGATCTCAAAACTTAGGTTAAGTTGTTGTGTCAAATTCTGGTGCTGGTAACATGCCGATGCTAGATGCTGGTCTCTGGCCTCAGGCTCCGCTTCCAGCCCGTAGGGCCTGCAGGCCGGAGGGTAGAGCCTACGCCTCGGAGAGATGCTGGCTGAATAAGGAAACGATCACCTATGCGAGCACCTGTGCCATGGCGTTCTCGCCTGCTGCTATCCGGGCGACACCTTCGGGAATCAGCAGCAGGCTGTCGGCGGCGGCAATACTTTTTAATCGACTGATTCCTTTTCGCGGCCGGAAATAACGAATACCGTTTTCCACTGTCAGGCAGCCGAAAACAGCCTGTGTCCAGCTGCGCTGGCCTTTTACGGTTTCTTTCAGTATTGCCGGACTCTGGGCCAGTTTAAAGTTTCGGATACCGGAGAGTTTCATCAATCCCGGCAGGGCCAGTTGAAGAAAGGCCACCAGGTTGGAGGGCGGGCCGCCGGGCAGTATAAAAACCGGTGTCTGCTCTAGGCGTCCGAAACCGACTGCTTTTCCGGGTCCGAGACGCACCCGGTGGTATATTTTCTGCCATGCCAGTTCGTCCAGCACCATCGCCATCAGATCCCGATCGCCAGACCAGGCACCACCGCTGGTCAAAACCGCGTCATGTGTTTCCAACCCCCGTTTCAGGCACGCTTTAATGGCTTGGGCATTATCTTTGGCAACTTCGAGCCAGGTATCCAGTCCGTATTTCCGGCACCACGCGTTTAAGGTGAGCAGATTGCTGGCATAAACCTGTCCGGCCTTCAGGCTCCGTCCGGGTAAAATCACCTCGTCGCCGGTTGCAATAATCGCCACCCGCGGTTTTCGAAACACCGATACGCGGCTGCAGCCGCCAGCGGCCAGCAAACCGATTTTTCCCGGTGACAGGCACTCGCCGTTCAAAAGAACTGGTTGTCCCCGGGCAATATCACTTCCTTGCGGCAAAATGTTGCGCCTTTTGTCAATCGGCTCGGATATAATAATGGCGTCTCCGCTACGGCGCGCATACTCTTCGGCCACGACTGCATCGGCACCATCCGGTACCCTGGCCCCGGTTAGAATACGAACAGCGGTTTGCGGCAGTACCCGGTCTGTTTCAGAACCACCGGCAGAGGCAGTACCGATACAGTTTAAACGAATGCAATTTTCTGCCGCTGCCCTGGCAATGTCCGCGGCGCGCACCGCAAATCCGTCCTTCAGGGAAGTGTCCACCGAAGGCGCATCTACACGGGCGCGGACATCCTCGGCGGCAGTGTATCCGGTGCAATCGGATAAAGGCAGGTCGACCACATCAAGCGGTGTAATGTGCTTGAGGGTTTTCTTCAGCGCCTCATCGTAGCCAATATACTCTTTGTGCATCGATTTTAATCAGAAATTTACGGTAATCTGGCGGGCGGTGCGAGTACTAGGTGAAATTCAGGCCGGGATTTGCTTGCAGCCGTGCTGCACACTCGCCTCACCCATAAGGCTGGCATTGCTGCCTATTGCCGGCTACTTGGCCAAATCCCGGTTGAAATCAAACAGCGCATCAATTTCATTTATAAAATAAGTATATAGGGTTCGGTTTAGCCTATCAAGCCGCAAACGGAAGTTTTTATCAACCATGCCGCTTACAATCGCCAGCTCCTGCAGCTGCCGGATTAACTGGCGTCCGTCTACCAGCTGACTGCATGTCTCGGTGCAGCGGCCACAGTCCACGCACAGCCAAATAGATGGAGATCGCAGAAGTTCTTCCAGCATCCCAATATTGGCCATGTGGAAGATATGACGCGGATCGAATACACTGCGTTCACCGGACACAGGACAGGCGCTGCTGCACTCCCCGCAGGTAAAGCAGGCCGCCGCCCGGGAGACATCAACCGAATCCCATAATGTGTTTGATCTGTGGAGAAGATCCTGCTGTAATATTGCCCGGGTTGCGACCGGCACTGGTGTTCCCAGCCATTCACACCATTGGCGCTGGGAGATACTATCAAAATCTCCATGGAGACAGGCTTGTACGGCATGCCAGCGAACCCGCTGGAAACGGGCGAAAAACAAATAATATCGCCGGACAGTACCCAGTGACATCAAACGGTGCCTGACCGCTTCAAATCGTGCATAGCTAATAACTGCGACCGGTTTGACCAGGTTGGGACATACCGCGGCACAGCGACGGCAGGTCAGACAGTACCATAATTCAGGCAGGGAAGTCAGCTCAAGCGCCAATCCAAGGTTTGCCAGCCGCACAATTTTCTGAGGACGCAGCCGGCCGGTGGCAATATTTATGGGGCATTCAAAATCACATGAACCGCAGGTCCAGCAGAGTCTGCTGTCGGCCTGCGCACCGGTTTCGATAATACTGCGGATCTTGGCATTGGGGCTCAGGATCATATCCATTAAACTTTTCCTTTTTTAAACGAAAGTGAAATCAACTGCTCATTTGTTCGATGGCTTCCAATCGATGGCTTGTATAGGTTACAGCGCATTAAAAGTATTGAAATATATATTTGCCGGAAATAATAAAGATAATAATTGCCAGGGTGCACTTGATAATTTTCTCAGGCATGAAGCGCTGCCATTTTGCCCCACAGTACATCCCGATTAAACCACCGACACCAAATAACGCGCCCAGCAGCCAGTCTGGAGGGGCTACCTGCCCCTGGTTCAAGGGAATGGCGCTGTAAAAAAACACACCGGTTAAAGAGGTCACAAAGTTAGCCAGCAGCACCGCCCCTGCAACAGCATAAATCGGCAGCCGCATGATGGTGACAAGAAAGGGCGCAATTATCGCACCACCGCCGATACCATAAATGCCTCCGATGATACCGACACACAATGCAGGAATTAAAATTGCCGGAACGCTGAAACAGATTCTCTGGCCCATAAAAGAGAAACTGACTGCTCGGAGACTGGCGGACATATCGCAAGTCGGTAAGGCGGCTATTGCGTTGGGCTTCTCCAAAACCGGCTGTCGGCCGATATCTTGCAACAAGCGCCAACCGACATACAGCAGTACAACGCCCACAAAAAATTTAAATGTCCGCGGATCGGGCAGCAGTTTTACTCTGAAATAATAACCGACCAGCACGCCGGGCAGCGTTCCGGCAACGATGCTCCCTGCCAGGGGCCAGACCATTCGTTTTTCCCTGGCATAACGCAATACGCCGCCAGGTGTACCCACAACATTGTACAATAAATTTGTGGAACTGACCGACGGTGTGGTGAAACCAAGCACACTCACCTGAAACGGTAAAATGAGAAACGCACCCGAAATCCCTGCCATCGAGGTAAAGAAAGAGATAATAAAGGCGACCGCCGGAGGAATGAATAGCGAGATCTCCACCCCAGAAACGGGAAAATGTATTTGCAAAAAATTCATTTCTAAAAATTTAATCGATTTGCCGGAAAAATGAATCGATTAGTTTTATCGTTGCTGCTTTTCAATTTGCATTCGCTCTTTGATCAGCAGTTACGCGCTCGACACAGGCGATCCGGTCTCCGGGCCTTATGCTGCCGCCTTTAAGCACCCGCACGAAGATCCCCTCTCTGGGCATCACGCAATCACCGACCTGGCGGAAGATGGCGCAACGACTGTGGCAAACTTTGCCGATCTGGGTCACCTCCGTCAGTGCCTGTTCACCAATTTTCAGGTACGTTCCAACCGGCAGTTCCCAAATTTGCAGCCCTTCGGTGGTGATATTCTCGGCAAAGTCTCCGGGATTAACGTTCAGACCTTTTTCCCGGATCTTGTTTATACTCTCCATAGCCAGAAGACTGACCTGCCGGTGCCAATCGCCGGCATGGGCGTCATATTCAAAACCGAAGTTTTCAATCAGTCTCCCTTGATTGATGTTGGTCTTCTTAACTCCTTTACGGACACTGATAGAGACCGCTACAATACGACCGTCTCCGCCCGCCGTCATTTTTTCGGAAGCATCAGCATTCAAATTCATAGAACTCTCTTATTTGAAGATGTTGTTAAACAATTCGTCGTCGACAGCCATACATTCATTTTTAAGGAGCCTGAATTTTTCAAGCAGCTCCTTGCCTTGCACGGTTAAACGGGAACCCTCTTTTCTATCCGCATGCACGATGGTTGTATTCAAGTGCTTTTCGGTGGCCTTTATTTTACTCCAGGCTGCCTTGTAGGACATATTCATCATTTTGGCCGCCTGGTTGATTGATCCGGTCTTTTCGATGTTTTCCAGGATTTCCATTCGACCTTTGCCGAGGATGATATTATCGTGTTCATCAACGATCCAATGACTTGATTTAAATTTTAGATTAACCATTATCTGAATCCAGTTTACTTTTGTTGGGAGGGTTTAAATACAGCCGCGACTGATGCTAAATCGGGTAGAGAAGTAATCGATTGGCGCAAATATGCAATGTTTGAATACCCATCTTCCGACTCGGCAGTGTGTGCATGGGATGGCCGGGTCATCTTTAATAACAGCACTTCCGCAAGCCAAACCAATCCTGTATGCACGAGTGACCAAACCAATTGTCGGCGCAAGGACCGATCTTTCATCTTTAGAATCGCCCACAACTTGCCCGGTCGCAGATGAAAACAGAATTCAAGCCATTTTACGGCCAAAAAAATCTTCCAGGGGGACAGGTTTTGCTGGCCGAGGATCTGGTGACGGTAATCCCATTTACTCAAATCTTCCTGAACCAGGGATCGGTCCCGGACCTGCCGTCCGAAAGCCGTCCAATTGTGGGGGGTAACATAGGTAACGTTGACAAAGTCGCCATTGTAGTAAATAAGTTGCTTGAGTGATGTGCGAAATGTTTTCCAGGTCTCCTCTTTCAAACCGACAACGTGAGCGAGGATAGAAAAAATATGGTGTTTTTTCATCAAACGGCAAGCTTTCAGATCCAACCGGGGCGTAGAGCCCTTTTTGATATTTTTCAATACCTCCGGCTCCACCGATTCGATCCCGAGAAGAACATATTGGATCCCTGCCTGCTTATATAAAGGCAATATATCAGCATCCCGGATAATGTCTGTTGTCCGGATCGAGGCGAAAAAGTGAACCTGTATCTTTCGAGCCACCACTTCTTCAAGGAAATCTCGCCATACAGCCTTTAGTGTCGTGGGATTATCATCTGCCAACGAGATAAAGCGCACATTGTGTTTACAGTATAACCATTCGATCTCATCAGCCACCTTCACCGGATCACGATGGCGCCACTTTTTCCAGAATACTTGCTGTCCGCAGAAAGTACAGCAATGCGGACACCCTCGCGAAAATTGAATAACCGCTGCGCGTCCCAGCCCGAAGCACTGATAGTCATCCCAGTTTTGGATCAGCTCCCAACCGATTCGGTAGCCGTCCAGATCCGATATCGGCGGATTTGGCGGCGTAAGCCTGGAGTGTCCCTGTCGGCGAAAAGCGATTCCCTTGACATGATCAAGGGACTGGCCGGCATCAAGGGCCGTGACCAGATTCAGGCTGACAGCTTCTCCTTCCCCGCGCACGATCACGTCTATTGCATTGTCTTGGTGAAGAATTTCTTTTGCATTAAAACTCGGGTAGACGCCGCCATAAACGGTCACTATCTGTGGGAAATTTCTCTTAATCGCAGAGAGCATCTTTGCGCAGACAGGATGGGCCGGCGTGGACCCGGCGTGTCCTGTCTTCACGACATCGGGAGCAAAATCCTGCACGTTGTTCAGAATCTTCTTGACGGAAAGGTGATGGCATTCGGCATCCAGAAGTTTGACCTCGTGTCCGCCATCTAAAAGAGGGCCGCCGACCATCAAAAGCCCCAGAGGAATCTGATGTCCGGTTCCCAGTCTTGAAGCCAGTGTCAGATACGGTGGGTTGATCAGTAGAATTTTCATGTTTCCGCCGTCATTTCAAATGTTAAATGGAGTGCTTAAGAGGGAATCCAGTCGAGTCCTGTTTCACGCGCCTTTACCAAACGGACAATGGGGATAGGTGCACTGCTCGCAGTCTCGACACAGACCGCCGTGGCCGATAAATGCCAGCTCATTTTTGCCCACGTGCTCACCGGCCAGGATCCGCGGCAGCACCAGGTCCAGCACCGTCGTGCGATGGTGCAGGCCGCAGGCCGGCACACCCAGCAGCGGGACGTCGCCAATATAGGCCACCAGGAACATGGCGCCGGGCAGTGCTGCTGCGCCATAATGCATTTCATTGGCCCCGGCCCGGTGAATCCCCTTACGGGTTACATCGTCGGGGTCCACGCTCATTCCGCCGCTGAGCAAGAGTAGATCGCAACCATTTTCAAGATGGGATTGAATCGCCTTGGCGATCAGTTCATCATCGTCCGGTGCGAATTCTATCCCCGCAACCTCCGCGCCCAGATCGATAACCTTTTGACTCAGCACCGGCGCAAACCGGTCTTGGATCAGACCGTGATAAACTTCATTGCCGGTGATCACCAGGCCGGCTTTTGCCTTGCTCAGAGACCGTACTGCAACAACGCCGCTGTTCTGGGCTGCGATGGCGGCGGCCCGCTCAATCGGCGCGCGCTGCATGACCAGCGGAATGGCCCGGGTGGCTGCCACCAATTCACCTTTTTTAACGAGGGTGTGACTGTGAAGGGTGGCACACATGACCTCGTCGATCATGTTAAAAGCAGCCAACGAAGCTGTGTCGATCACCAGCAGGCCGTCTATTTCAGCATGCAGACCGATTTTGCCTTCTTGCGGGTCATCTTCCCAAACGATGCCTTCTCCGGCAAGACCCTGGGCCAGTATTGATGCGGCCTGATTTTCATGGATTTCACCCTCTTCCAGGTCTATCAGGTATAGATGATTTTTGCCCAGCTTTTGAAGATGACAGATGTCGTCATCACACACCGCATGACCCTCACGAAACGCCGGTCCTTTGAACTCACTGGGACGGATTTCAGTAATATCATGGGCTAACTTCGTACCGACGGCATCTTTTAATTTTATTTTTTTTAACACGGCATAATCTCCTTAGTCCGATTGTTACCAGAGAATCGGAAGATGGCTTTATTTGAATCAACGGGTCGGTGCAACCTCGGATTTAGGTTGGGGCGTCCAATTCATATTCGGCCAGCTCACTTCCCGGGCATGGTTGAAATAACATGCGTCCGTGCACGGCCGACACAGCACCTGCCCTTCTTTAACAGTCTCGCGGCGGTCACGAACAACCTGGCCACAACGGCTGCAGACAACTTTTCTGCGGGTCGGTCCTGGCAGATCGCAAGCGTCTAGTTTTACCTGCACCTTCTGGACCCGGAACAAGACACTGTCCGGCATCCGTTTATAGGCTTCCAGCTGACGGGCTGATTTACCTTCGACATCCGGGGCATAAACCTGCGCCAGGCTGCGGGCCTCTTCGGTGGAAAGCACCCGATAGGCCTCGCCGCTCTCAAGGTTCAAAAAGGTGGCTGCCATAATACCGTAATCCATGAATTTAAGACTGCGCCGCCCCAGTTTGGCGCCGGTGACGTGGGCAACTGCATCGGCTGTACAGCGATCCATCTCTACATAAACGATCAGCTTCTTGATCTGATTGCGGCGTTTGGGCTCATCCAATCCGATAAGCCGACAGCCCAGCATGGCCATGCGCACTCCGACCACCTGTCCCGGACACAAATGACCATGGGCATCGGCCGAACTTTTTAAAAGCGATTCAAAATCTTTCATTATCCCACTCAATGGCTGTGGTTATGGTAATATTAACATAACAGGCTATATAAAAATTTGCTTTCAAAAATACTTACAAAACCAATAGTTTCTCGCTTTTTTCGAGGATTTCAGATGCGGCAATAGGCAACGGGCGTATATTGTATTTTATTCTATTTAATCCTGATTCTGTTGTATGACTTAAGTCAAAAACACAAATAAGTTCTCGGCCACCATCAGTGCTTGCCGATTAATTGCGCGATCTGAGAGCTGTATGTACTGCATATTCATGTACCACACTGTATCAAGTTAGTGCTAAGACGAGTACCCCCTGAAGGAGTGCCGCCCGATTGATTTCATAGCCACGGCTTTAGTGAAACTTGCGACAAACGGACTTACAATCTCGTCAGAGAAATACACCAACGTTATTGTTATGTCGCTGCGAGAAATCATGGCGTATAGAAAAGGAATTTAATAGTCATTCTTGGATAAAGTCCTCAGAAGATTTTTTTAACCATGATAATAGTGGCATCACTACCAATATTACCAACGTCACGCATAAGAATATCAACAATATTGTCATCTTAACCCTCCCAGACAGATTAGATAAATTAGGGCGGATGGCATTTTTTGCAGATCCGTGAGCTTGATTCGATAATGCGGCTATCTCTATCCTTGAGTTGCATAAACAAACCTTTTTTTAAGTCCTTTTTAAAAACTTACCAGAACAACAAAAATTGCCAAATTGAGCATGCACAAGGCGAAAATGACCAATATTATTTTCGGTATATTCGTCATCCTTAACCTCCCCACATTATTTGTCGGCGCCCGTATAGAGCTGATCAAATAAAAAAATTACGGGGACAGCTGATCACCCTCCTGGTAAATGCTGTGAAACGTCAGTCCCGGCGCCCAAGTCCGTTCCATGAGCTGATTGTGAAACGATTTTTTGTGAACGCCGGTAAAGGTACCCACCGGGATATGTTGATGACAGGTGATGCATACCCCCACTTTTTCTATCCTGTCGCGCATCTCCTTTGGCAACGGTCCGGATAATGGCCAGTGATGTCCAACGGTTTGCAGCTGCCTGTCGTCTCGGGTGACGACCTGATTCAGATCCATGGGTAGTTCCGGTATGGCGGGAATCTGGATCTGCGCATGTCTACTCACAATTTCGCCCTGTGCGGTGGCAACATCAACTCGGATACCTTTTGGATAAACGGTCATATACCGCCCGTCATGGGTGCCATAGCCCAGCGCCTTGCTGTTCGTGTGGCAGGAAGCACACGAGCGTGCCTGTCGGACTCTTGTGTGCGGGGCGGCCGGTGCCATGTCGATGCCGCGCTGGCCCTGCTGGCCGCTGTTTTCCAAATTGGCGGCCGTTCGCCAGATTTTATTGAGCACGATCGGTTTGCCATCCGGACCGATCACCGTGGTGATCTGCTGACACCCGGGGATGATAGGACTCACCCGCCCTTCACCATTGATACCCAGAACCGGATTTTCCCACCGTAGGTATCCGCGCGCTTCGCTGGCCTTACCCGGCGTTTTAACAGCATTTCCGTCCCGCCTGGATTCGGCGGTGTGTCCATCAGCGAGCTGGATGTTTCCGGAAGCAATCCAGTCAACCGATTTTTTCCCCTTGGAATAATCCACCTTGACATGGCAGCCGTAACACTGGGGCGCCCAGGTGGAGTGACAGGCATAGCATTCCAGTTTTTCCAAATGGCTCTTGGCCATGATCATGGCGGAGACGGCATCTTTGGGATTTTGCCATTTTTTCTCGAGGCGAATTGAATTCAAGGCCGGGACCTGAAAATCCAGGCCGCTGGCGGAATGCACGATGACGTCGTTACCATCCCGGACCACATTGCCGAATGGATTGCCGCGGGTGGTCAGCAGATATCCGTCTTTTGCAGGATAGTGCGTATTGTATTGGCGGTGGGTGTCGAGCGGCTCTTGCGCCACTCCGCGCGGCGCATTAATGTCGGGCTTGCGGCCGAACTCGTCACCCCAGCCCAGGGGCAGTTCCCACGGATATTTGGCGGGGGTGCCGTGACAGTCGGTACACTCGATTTCCACAAATGCCAGGGTCGTGCCCATGATATTACCGTTACCATGCACCGCGGTCGTGTTGTGGCAATCCTGGCACAGCAGACCACCTTCGGGATTGCCCTCCCTGCTTTCGGGTTTGTGATGGGTGTCGCCTTTGACGTAAAGATAGTATTTGGTGTGCAGTTTGCTCATCTTGTCGCCGGTTTCCGTGTAGGGTGTTCCATAAGGAAATTCCATCAGACCCTGAAATGAGACACCGATGCGTTTGCCGCGGTTATGACAGGTTACGCAGGTTTCGTGCGGAATGCCGGAATAAACTTTGCCGTTGGCCACCACTTTTGCTTCCCGTGAAGACTGAATGGAATGAACCAAGGGGTGCCCTTTCTTATCTTTCGGGATCGCGGGATCCGTACCTTCATAGAAGCCCTCATTGCTGTAAGGCAGGTGGCAGGCGGCACAGCCCATGCCGCGCATATCGCCCCGTTTGTCCCGGCCGCGAACGCCGAGGTGGCAGCGTTGACATTCAGTGCGAATATAGGTGTATACGGCCTGGGCGGGATTTTCGTTGATGGTATTTAGATCTGCAACCGGTAGTCGTTCGAGCTTTTCGGGAAAATTTTGCGGAAACTGCTGCATTATCCAGAGGTTGAATTGCTTGTAGGCTTCAATGCCGAACACGGGAACCGGACCGTCCGGATCGTCGATATCATAATTGCCGTAACGCTTCTCATACCCGGTTGATACCGGTCCCCAACCCCAGAGCGCACCCTGGATTTTCCCGGCTTCGGTCTGCATGACGGAACGGTGCCCGGCATAGACCCATTTTGCATGGTACATGCCACAGGTTTTGTTGTTGATTCCCATGGAGGCCGCATGCCGGTTAAAGGTTTCAAGCTGGCTGCCGGGCGGAGTCCCGGAATGGGCAGTCTTGGCGTCTTTTTCTTCCTTCGGATTACCACCGTGGCAGACGACACAGCCGTTGGGGTCCCCCATTAAACCGCCGCGGTCATATATCTGCTTCGCCATTCCGGAGTTATGCGCGCGGATGGGCTCGATGCCGGAATGGCATCTACCCGGGGCCAGGCAGCCGGTATTGGGAGCAGGAAATCCATTCGGATCCATTTCCGGCACTGGATATTTTTCGCCACTAGCCTGTAATGCATATATTAAGGTCAAAATAGAAAAAAATAAAACCGACAGGCACATATTAACTCTAACTAAAGAAAAACGCATGTTACTTGCCTTTCTGGTGAACTGTTAAATTGAAGATCGCAAAATAAACCTGGACGCGATGAACATTACAGTTATTCCAAGGAGCACCCTGTTCAGTCGCTTTTGATAAATCTAATTTACCGTACGATAGGCTGCGATTCTTTTTTTTCGGATTCATCATTCGTGTCTGTCACAGCGTTTCTAAAATTACGAATACTCTTGCCGACTCCGGCACCGATAGCCGGCAATTTTCCAGCGCCAAAAACGATCAGCACTATAACCAGAAGAATCGTTAATTCAGGTAGTCCAATTCCGAACATAGAATCCTCCCTCAAGATAACAGAACTTAATTTACTTTAAATTCAAATGGTTGACATATTCTTAGGTGACGTACCCTTGGTAAAATTGCCAGGATTATCCACATGCCGTCTGTTCAAAACCACGGCCAATTAACTCATCCAACAAAAATTGCCTCATTATCAGCCTCCAATGGCGTACATGCCTCGCCCGGATTGGCTGGGCGAGGTTCCATTCAATTTATGCCTGCGGGGTTTGCGTTTGACCGCCGACGTGAAATATTCGATGAGCTCCTTTTTGGAAGCGCCGCGCCTGAGAGGGGGTTTAATATCCATTTCGACATTTGAAAAAAGACAGCTTCTGATTTTACCATCGGCCGTCAGCCGCAGCCGATTACAAGAGCCGCAAAAATGCCAGCTCATCGGGGCGATAAAACCGATTTTGCCTCTGGCGCCCGGCAAGGCGCACAATCTGGCCGGACCAGGGTTGTCCAAGAGTGGAAAAACGCGGGCGCGGTCTATGCCGGGAATTTTTCGAATAATTTCGCTGATAGGCATTTGCAGCCGGTGGTAATCACCGCAGCCCGCGTGTTGAATGGGCATCAGTTCAATAAACCGCACGTGATAAGGTTTGGTGAAGGTCAGGGCAGCCAGATCGGCAATCTCATCGTCGTTAACACCGCGCATCACGACGGTATTGATTTTGATCGGAGCCAACCCAGCCGCCTCGGCCGTTTCAATTCCGGCTATGACTTCGGTGAGACGATCCTGACCGGTAATTTGCCTGAACCGATTCCGTTTTAAAGTATCGAGGCTGACGTTAATCCTTTGCACCCCGGCTCTGGACAGCGGCTCGGCGAGCGCTCTGAGCCGGACGCCGTTGGTGGTCAAGGACAGACTTTCCAGGCCGTCAATTTCAGCCAGCATCCGACATAGGTCGACCACCTCGTTGCGAATCAACGGTTCGCCGCCTGTAAGCCTGATCCGGGTAATCCCGGCAGCAACCGCTGTCTCTGCAATCATGGCAATTTCCTCGTAGGTCAAGATTTCCCGGCGCTGCAGATAGGTGCGGCCTGAAAACGGAGGCGAGCAGTATTTGCAATTCAGGTTGCAGTGATCCGTGATGGAAATGCGCAGATAATCAATTTTTCTGTGGAAGGTATCAACCAGTGCCATCGTTTGTCATCGTGCTCCTAATTTATTTGAAGCGGTGAATCAGTGAGTGGGAGAATGGGCGAAGTCCTATTCGCCCTTTCACCGCTTCCCCGTTTCTCCGTTTCAAATATCATGTGCTTTTGCCGAACGCACAGTGCGGATAAGTACACTCATCACAATCCTTACAAAGCCCGCCGTGTCCAAGGAAAGCCAGCTCCGCTTTGCCGATTTTTTCGCCGGCCAGAATCCGGGGCATTACCAGATCCAGCACCGTAATGCGATGATGCAAGCCGCAGGCCGGCACTCCTAGCAAAGGCACATCCTCGATGTAGGCCGCCAAAAACATGGCCCCGGGCAGAACGGCCGCGCCGTAATACATTTCAATTGCTCCTGCCTGGCGAATTCCTTTGCGGGTGACATCATCCGGGTCCACGCTCATACCACCGCTGAGCAGCAGCAAGTCGCATCCCCGCTCGAGGTGAGTGCGGATGGCCCGGCTGATGAGTCCGGTGTCATCTGGGGCAAATTCCAGCCCTGTTACCTTGCAGCCCAGAGCGGTTAATTTTTCAGACAGAATCGGAGCAAAGCGGTCTTCAATCAGACCGTGATAGACTTCATTGCCGGTGATGACCAATCCAACTTTGGCTTGCCGCAATACTTTGACCGATAGAGTGGCAGCGTTTTGCTGGGCAATGGCCGCAGCCCGCTCGATTGGCGCCCTTTTCATGACCAGGGGAATGGCCCGGGTAGCGGCCACCAATGCGCCCTTTTCAACCAGGGTGTGATTGTGAAGGGTGGCACACATGACCTCATCAATCATGTTAAACGAAGCCAGCGATGCGATATCGACTGTGAAAAGGCCGTCTCTTTCGGCATAAAGCTGGATTTTGCCTTCCCGGGGTTTATTCTGCCATTGGATGCCCTCTCCGGCCAGCCCGGCGGCCAATATGGCAGCCGCCTGATCTTCATGGATTTCGTCCTTAGCCAGGTCGATCAGGTAAAGGTGGTTTTTACCCAGCTTTTGAAGATGGCATAAATCTTCATTACAGACCGTATGACCTTTTTGGAAGGCAGCGCCTTTGAACTCTCCGGGACGAATCTCTGTGATATCGTGGGCAAGTTTGGTGCCGACAGCATCTTTAAGCTTTACTTTTTTAAGCACAGTAATTTCTCCTCGATCCTTATGTTATTCTTAACATATCAGTTTACAAAAAAAATCCGCGACTGAGACCAATGCTTACGTGCGATGATTGACAATACACACTATCCCAACAATCCTCGGGCATTTGCCAGGCCGTTGACAAAGAGATAGAGAAAACAGAGTATAATGACAAAACCGTATGCGTAATAAAGAATACGCAAAGCCTTTGGTGCTCTGCCGACCAGGGTAGTATGCAGATTGTCGCTTTGCTCCATCCGCTCAACCCAGGCCGGTCGCTCATGGCGCGCTTTCTCCAGGTCAACGCTGCCCTCAAACATGGCCAGATCCATGGGAAAGTTATGCCTCCTGAGGTGTCCGATGAAAAAGTGAATTGTTGTTACATGGGCAATCGCCAAAATAGCCTCGATGCGATGAACCCACAACAGGACGTTCAGCACCCAGCCCGGCATGTAATTGCTGAAAAAAATGGGATTGTACAAAACCACTCCGGTTCCTCCCAGAAGGATAATTCCCCAGAAAACACCCAGATAATCAAACTTTTCCCAGTATCCCCATCGATCGAACCGCGGCGCTTGCTTTAGGCCCAGAAGCCAGCCCACATGCTGAATCGCCTGAAAAAAGTCTTCCTTCCGGGGGAGCAGGGAATCAGGGCCGAAAAGACTCATTGGAAAGTGCCGCCAATCAATGTGGATGAGAATGTATATTATGTGAACGACAAATAAGGCCAGCATGAAAATACCCACCCACCAATGAATATGAAGGGCCTGGGTGTAACCACCGAAAAGAGAGGCTAAAAAGCGGCCCCAGTTCGTTTCGATGTACAATCGAGCCAAACCGGTGGCTGCTTGAGTGAGAAACGACAACATTAGAAGTAAGTGAAACACCCGCTGGACCGGGGTGAAGCGCTTAATCCTGGTCATCCTGTTTCCTCCTTTTGATAAAACGCCTCGTCAACCCCGAGAGAAAGGTGTCCGGTAAAAATTCTCTTAAGCCCCACATGAACGTATGCGGTAAAAAGGCCGCAAAGGTACCCACTGCAATCGCCGCCATCATCCAAAAGGCAAAAAACAGCAGCGGAAAGCTTTGCCGGGTGGTCAAATCCGTGGGATCCGGTTCGTGAATGACATAAGTGGCGAAAGAGGCATTGGCCCCTTCATGGCATTTGGCACAGATAAAGGCATGCCGCCTTCTGGGATTCATCTTCGAGTAGTAATGCTTGAGGCCGGCAATGGGTTCCGGTCCGTGGCACTGGCGGCAGGTGATTTTGGCTCTGCGTTTATGCAGGTTTCGGGCCTGGCGCGGATGACAGCTGATACAGGTCAGGCGGTCATAAAACTTCAGACCCCAGTGCGAGTCGGCCAGGTATTTCCTGCGCCGAACTTTTTCGGCAATCGGCGACAGGGTAATTGCTTCTCTTTGAGGAATCCCCCCTCTTACAAAAACAGGATAAGGACGGGGTTTGGCTTCATAGATCTCATAGTATCGCGAGCTATGCTCCCTTTCCCGGAGGCGATAGGTTTTAGAGGTAACCTCCTTTTGAGCCAGGGCCGGTTTTTGGACCAAAGCCGGTTCGAAGAAAAAGCTCCCTATAATAAAAAGCCCGATCACAAACTTGACCGCTTGCCGCCAAAATGAAAAATATTCATATAAAAAACCATTCCTGCATTTACAACCAGTATCGGTGTTGCAGTATTTCATAATCGATATCTGTCGCAAAGAAGTATTGCGCATCTACCACCTCTGGGGATTTTGGTGCACCCTTAGCAGACTCCTTTTAACGATACTGTCGTAAAACCCCTGCAACGTCTTCAGATCCGTGTCTTTGTGTTTGTGGCAGGTCTGGCACGAGTTGGGTACCTGCGGATTTTGCATCGTGTCTTTGGGCAGCAAAGTCACAAACACGTGGGAATGTGTGTCGCCGGATTCATCGCTCCTGGCAATGCGGGGCATGTGGCAGCCGATGCAATTGGGAAACGTGTGTATGGAATGCGACATGTTATTGTTAATCACTTTGTGGCATATCATACATTGCTGGGAGCCGGCTCCTTTGGTCTGGAATTGAGTCGGGGCAACGCCCAACTGATGAACATAATGGCAGGAGGTGCAGGTAACGCCCTCCTTGGAGTGGGTTGAGTACAGCCATTCGATGTATTGCTGACCGTGCCCTTTGGCGAACTCTTCAGCATAGGTGCTTTTAATGTCCTTGTGGTCGTAGTTGTTTGTATCAAAATAGCGCCCCAGGGCACGGCCGGGCTGGTAGCCTACCGGCCATTTGGCGCCCTCGACCCGGGTCGACTTGCCGCGGCTGTGACATGAGCCGCATATCTGGGTCCTGAAAGCCGCCGGCAGTTGAGAGGGGTTGACGATGGTCGTGCGCTTGTCGAAGACTGCTTTTTCGGGCAGCGCCACGTGGTGGGATCCGGGGCCGTGACAAGCCTCGCAGCCGACTCGTGGTTCAACGAAGGTGCTTTTTTCCAGATCCACGCCCGTGGCATGACACCCGCCGCAATATTTGTCCCAGGGCCGCTTGTCCCAGTCGGCTTCATAATAATTAATCCACTGGTTGCTCCGGGCTTCGTATTCCACCGGGGCAACATAGAGTTTTCCGTTTTTTTCAACCAGAAAGCCCTGCTTCCACTGCATGCCGATGGTGTATTTTATTTCCTCGGGTTTGGGGATATAAATCTGATCCGCCGGTATCTTCAGATCTTTTTGCAACTTCTTAAGATCAGCCAGAATGGCCTCGGAATCGATTTCCGCAATCAGGGCGTCCTGGTTTTGGGTCACGTCTTGAATGGTGCGACTGTGAAGCGTCGTCTTCCAGGAATCGTAATGTTCCAGGTGACAGAATTGGCACTGCTCGGAGCCGACATACGTCTTCGGTTGGGATAGTATTTCTTCAATGTCAACTTTAGGTTCACCGGAGCCGGGACCGCAATTAACCAGAGCAACCGATAGCAATAGTACCAAAGCGAATTTGAACCAAAGACCTGTTCTCATTATACCCCCTTTCCAGGCATCTGGACCAAGTTTGAGCTTTTTTTTTCTTCATTAAGATGGTGAAACTTCTCTTCCTTCAATGACAAAAACAAATCCCCCAGGGTGTAAATCAGCAAAAAGGCGGCGATCACACCGGCGATGAGAAACACTTCCATCAGTGTCGGCCAGTAGGAAGGCAGTCCTTCAGGCACATTGGGAAACACCTGTCCGGCCACTACGAATTCGTAGCGCATCACAAAGATACCGATCTGCGCCAGCAAAGCGCCTATCAACACACCGTTTAGGCTTTTTTTCGCAGCTGCCCACGCAAGCACGACCACGGAAACTACGCTCATCAGCCCCACTTCAAAACCCCAGAAGCTCACCCGAAATGGCCCGGTTATAAGCAGCATAGCGGGCTTCCGGGCGGCCGGATCAAAAAGGCTTACCGACAACCGATAGGTAATCAAAAGCAGGCCCAGCGCCAATAACAGAGCCAGCACCTGCGCCATTTCAAAAATCAGGGCTTCGACCGCCGGCTGCATCTGTTCGCCCCTGGCCCGATAAGTGATGATGGTCACCGCCAGCAAAAGGGCGTAGCCGCTGAAAATGGCGGATACTAAAAAATAGATCGGGTAGTAAGGGCCGTACCACAAAAGACGGGATTCGGAATGGGCAAAGACCGATCCCAACATGGAAAGCGCTGAGGCCCCTGAGACGGAAGCCAGGGTGGCAATCATCCGGGGCAGTCCCGGATTTTCCAGTAAGACGCCCAATCGGGTGCCCCGCAGTTTTTCAAGGGCCAGAAGCCCGAGAACCTTTTTCACCCAGCCGTGGTTCCGCGCTGCAAGCTCGGTCAAATCGCCCCGGATGAGCAGCCATATTTCAATGACCACTACAGCCATATAAATCGAATACAACACACCCATCCAGGAAATGGCCGAGCGAAAGTTCGGTGATATGGTATTGTAAATGGGTGTTCTTTCCGGATGACCGAGGTGCAATAGGATACAAAGCATCCCAAAGGCGATAGCGATCAGGGACAGAAAAGCCATCCGTTTGGTCATCATCTCATATCGCTGCATGCCGAATACCGAACCCAGAGCGTTGATAATACACAGACCGGATCCGGCGGCAACCAGAAATATATAGGTCGCCACCAGAGTTGCCCAGGGAATCCTGACGGAAAACTCCAAAATCTCAATGCTGGTAAAAAGCGAAGCCAGAAAAGCGAATCCGGCCAGCAACAGCATTGCGCTAAGCACGGCAAACCAGATAATCAGGCGTGGGAAGCGCTCAATGCCGTCAAGAGCAATATCGAAACTTTTTTTAATCCTTGGATTCATCATCCGACTCATCGCGGTCTTTGGTAGTTTGGGCATAAACATGCATCCCACCGGCGATCACCGAGGCCGCCAGAATCCCCGACGCGGTGATGCGAATCTTGTCCAGATTGGCGTTGACCACCTTTTTGGGGGCGGCAATCAGGCCCAAATCTTTGGGTTCGGCGGGCAGGATGGTAATCAGATCGGTACCGCCGGCTTCCTCCAGGCCCATGATGTAACTGGGTCTTTTGAGCCGTTCGACCCTGCGGTGGGCTTCCAGGGTGATTTGGTGTTTATAGTCGAAAGCCAGCGCACCCACCGGGCAGGCGGCCACGCAGGCGGGTTTTTGATAATTAAGCAGGGTTCTATTATAGCAAAAATGGCATTTACGGGTGACACGTTTGTCAAAGTCGAACTGGGGCACCTTCCAGGGGCAGGCCTGAAAGCAGTAGCGGCAGCCGATACACTTCTTCTCATTGATGACCACCGGCCCGTGGGACTGCTTTTTGATGGCTGTCACCGGACAGACTCCTTCGCAGGCCGGCTTTATGCAGTGCTGGCAGGACCACTGTACATAGTGCCGCTGGGCACGATTTTTTGCATCGGCACGCAGATTGATTATCTTCCAGTTATTGGCGTTAAGATGGGTTTCCCGGTCAGTGACCAGTTCATCCCTCTCCACTCTCAGATTGTTCCAGCGCTTGCAGGCCGACATACAACGTTTGCAGCCGATGCACCTGATAGAATCAGCGAGCATTCCGTATCTCTGTGTCTCGGCAGCGGCGACACCCGCAGAGCTCAGGATGGCAAAAACTGGAGCACCGGCAAGAATCTTCAGAAAACGGCGCCGGCCTATTTTATATTGATTAGCATCGTTAGCTTCAGGCATTTTACATCCAAAATTCCCAAATCCACATTCCGCACTCTTCTAAGGTCTCTTATGCACCGTAAACGGCAATGGCATGTCCCTCTTTTTGGCAGCTTCCAGAAAACCCACCATCGCATCCACCGGGGTGTTTTCGTGGTGATGGCAGCTGTTGCAGGCATTTGGCTGCCTATCAACGCCACCGGCTTTTAAGGAGGCCTGGGGGTACATGAACCGGAAGGTATGACTGTGAGCATCGCCGGCCTCACCGATTCTGGCCACCCGGGGCATGTGACAGCGCACGCAGCTGCCGAAGGTATGAATGCGATGTACGGAGCGGTATTGTGTAGTAGTGTGGCAGCTCTTACACAACCGGTCCTCGAACAGCCGCGTCTTGGAGCGAATGGCCAAAAGCAGATTGGAAGAGTCCACGTTGGCGGTGATGCTAGTCCTGCTCTGGTGTACACTGTGGCAGGTGGCACACACTACTCCCACCTTGGCGTGCTCACTCTGCTTCCAGTCCAGATATTGCTGGTTGCTGTACTTGGATTCACCGCTAGGCCAGAAGTATTTGGAATCATCACCGTTATGGGGCTTAACCTCATTGAAATACAACTTCAGGTTGGCCTCCCCCTTGTGGGTCTGATAATCCACCGGATAGGCGAATTTGCCGCTTTTATCTTGACCCCGGGTGTGACAGGAACCGCAGATTTGGGCCGACAAAGCTGAATTGAGGCGAGCTGCTGATATGATGGTGGGAATCTCAAAGCCGGGCAATGCCTCTACATGGTTGCTGCCCGGTCCGTGGCAGGCCTCACAGGCAACGCCCATCTCCACGAAGGTTTTCTTTTCGGGGTTTACGCCGGTGGCATGGCAGCCGGCGCACTCGGTCCACCACTCTCGTTTCTCGGATTCATCGGGGTAGTAGGGCGTCCACTTGTCGGTGTTAAAATGATATGAAGCCGGCAAAACGATCAGATTATCGCCCTGCTTTTTAAGGTATTGCTGCCGCCACTGGCTGCCTAGGGTGTAAGCCACCTCCGCTTCACTGAAGGTTCTCACTTCGCTGGGTGAACTGAAATTGCCGATGTTTGCCAGTGGATCCACATTGACATCGCGCATCATGCGTGAATGCAGGGAAGTTTTCCATTCCAGGTAGGTCCGCTCGTGACATTTTTTACAGGTTTCCGAGCCGACGAAAGTCGCGCCAAAGCGGTCTTTGTATTTGCCCGCCAGCTGGATGGATTCTTCGTGAACTAGTTCCTTGCGCAACGTAAAGGTCGTTACCAGCACGACCACCAGGGAAATTAGAAAAACCAGACCGATCACCACCGGTATAAAGTGTTGCTTCGAAAAGTTCCTTTTAAGCTTCATACCTCAAACTCCCGGTCGTCTGTTGCGAACGCCACCATATATTATGAATTGTCATTATCCATTATCACCCGGGCGGCCGGCTTCATCTTTCTCAAACGCGATAAATTTTTGGGTCAATTCGGCTATGGCCCGATAGAAAGGAAGTTCGGCCTCTTTAATTACCTTGTCACAGAATTCCGGAATCCAGCCGGCCAAATGCTCTTCGATAAATTTATTCTCATTCTCCAGACAGAGAAGCGCCAACTTCTTGTCCCCGTCCTCCCAGGCTTTTTTCTCGGCGAGGGTCACCTGTTGCATGAATTCCAGCTCCACGCTGATGTGATCCGGAAGCCCCGTATACTCTGATTGGTAGCTGAGCCCGGTGGACTCGATAAACTTTTTGACCTCCGCGGTTGACGGCCCCCAGAGCTGTCCCCACTGGCCGTCGTCTCTTTTATGATGCACGGATTCATGGGGCGAAATGTGTTTGCCGGGGCCGATGAACAGACGGGCATATTCAATTGCCAGGTCTTCAAGCAATTCATTCTCGGGCTTTTTTAAAAAACCGTTATTCAATTTGATTCCAAAGTATGACAAAACCTCTATAACAGAAGGATTTTTTATCTGTTCGAGGAGATCCGATGTCATCTCCCGTCGATAGATCGCTGCCAGAAGGCCATATATGTTGCTTCTATGTCCGGCCAATTCTTTATTGTCTATCTTTTCAGTGTTCGTCATCAAAAACTCCTAAAAACGGTAAATGGCAATGGACTCAGGGTTCACGAAGAAATAAATTCACAATTTTAGGCGTTGAGGTGCCCGTCTGGCAAGGCGCGAAAACGCAGGAGTATCGATATATTCCGAGGTTCCGCACGCAGCCAGACGGGATGCATCGGCGTTTAAAATGTGAAGTTATTTTTGAGTGAGCCCTGAGAGCAAAGAGTAAAATAAATGGTATACCGCTTTTTAAATTACCCTTTGCCCTTTGCCCGATGCCCTAATGTCTGCAGAGAATTCGCTAGAACAAACTCTATGCAAAAGTGCTATAAGTATATAATAGCTTACGCCTTGGTCACCTTAACTACCGTATCCATAAAGCGCAGCTGGCCGTTGATCGGATCCAGTTTGTTGGGGATGATCCAGTTCGGATGCACTCCATAGGTCTTCCAGTGTTTCAGTTTCAAATCCGGATCGTCGCCCGCGCCTATCGGTACTTTTTTGCCGGAAGCATATCTACCATACTCCCAGTGTCCCAAATGATGTGAAATAGCCACGACGCCAGGCACCACCGCCTCGGTCACATTGGCGGTGGTGGTAATTTCGCCGACCTCGGATTTAACCTTGATCTTATCGCCGGTTTTGATTCCCCGCCGTTTGGCCGACACCGGGTTAATCATGGCCGGATTGTCGTGGTAGATCTCGGTTAGCCACTTGCAGTTGGCCGAGCGAGAGTGAATCTGGACCGGGACCTTGTAGGTGGTTAAAATCAGGTCATTGGTGCCCATATTCTCGTGCTCGGGAATGGCCATGTAGGTCGGCAGGGGTGGGAATTTTTTAATTTTCAACAGCTCAGAGTACAGCTCGAAATAGCCGGATTTATTGAGCTTATCCGGCTTCCAGCCTTTGTAAACCTTACCGCCGATTTCCTGGCCCACATAGCCTTTATAGGCGTTTTTGGTTTTGGTGTAGCCTTTTTCCCGGGCTTCGGCTTCGCTTTTGGCATTAGATTTCTTCCAATTCCAGTAAGTACCGGTAGCTTCGTCCAAAATCACGCCTTCCTTTTTCAGGTCGTCGGCCTTGACTTCCTTTTTATACGCGTAGTACTTCGGCTTGGCTTTGGAATCATGCCAGACGCCGTGTTTTTTCATGTACTCGAACCCGCCGGCTTCTTTGACACCGGGGGTCATTTCGCACGACAGCTTGACATACTCTTCGGCCGAGTTGAAGCCTAATGGCATACCCATGCGGTTTGACAGATCGCAAACTACGTCCTTAAAATCACGTGATTCAGCCAACGGTTTGATAAAAGGCTGACGGATGTAAAATTCCGGTACCTGGCTCGGAGAGACATGATCTTCCCAGTCCCACCATTCCAGATAGGACGGGTTGGGCAGGATCATGTCTGCAACGGCCGCGGATTCATCATAATAGGCATTGACGCAGATCGTAAACGGAATCAGGCTCTCGTCTTTGAGGATATCGATGTTCTCCTGGCACTCCCCATTGGCATACACAGGTGTGTAGCAGTACCACATGTACACATCGGGTCTTCCTGCGCTGCCGTCCTTGATCATTTTGAGGACCTGGTGACTGGCACCATGGCTCGGGTACGCGGCATCACCCTTGAACCCCGCGGTGATTTTCAGTGCTTTGCCCTTGGGCTTTTTCTTGGGCCCCTTGGGAGACTTCCATTTAGCGCCTACACCCTGGCAACGGCCGCCGGGATTGTCGATATTGCCGGTGATGGCCGCCAGCATCTGAATGGCCCGTTCAGTGTCGTTGCCGTTGTAGTGGGCCACCGCGCCGCGGTAGCTTACCATACAGGCCGGTTTGGTTTTGGCAAACTCCAGGGCCAGGGACTTGATCTTGGCAGCCGGCACATCGCTGATCTTTTCAGCCCATTCCGGCGTGTACTGGGCCAGGTGCGCCTTTAAAGCCGCTACTTTTTTTTCGGTGCTGTCATTGTGATTGGCGGTGGCCTTGATGAATTTAAAGAAATCCTTGTCATAGAGCCCGGCGTTCATTACCTCCCGGCACATGGCCAAAGCCACTGCGCCATCGGTACCCGGTTTTATGGGCACCCACTCGGTGGATTTGGCGGCCGTGTTGGACAAGCGCACATCAAAGGTGACCATTTTCACTCCCCGATCCACCATGGCATCGACCAGTCGCCCGGAAGTGGGGATATGGTTGGTGTGGCTCTCCAAAACACCGCTGCCGAAATTGAGCACAAACTTGGTGTTGTCAAAATCCCAGTTGTCGTAATGCTTACCCCATGTGAACTCCTGGGCCGTCCACTTGCCGCCCTCACAGATTGAGGTGTGGTTACCGACGGTTTTGGTGCCGTAAGTTCCCAGGAAAACGCTTTTGATGATTTTGCTGGATGAAGACTTCATGCGGCCATAGTGAAACATGAACTTTTCCGGATGGCCTTCATCGCGCAGCTTTTTCAGGCGGCCGGCAACTTCGGTCAGGGCTTCGTCCCAGCTGATGCGTTTCCATTTGCCTTCGCCTCGCTTGCCGACCCGCTTCATGGGATAAAGCACGCGGTCCGGGTCATAAAGCTGATTGATGCCGGCAGCACCCTTGGCACAGATTTTTCCCCGGCCTCTGATGGAATCCGGATGGCCTTCCAGTTTGACGAGCCGGCCGTTTTCGACATAACCGACCATGGCATCCCGGGTCACGCAGTTCCAGCAGGATGAGGGAATCATTTGCCTTTCTTCACCGGTTTCGGGTGAATAATCCTTGCCGCCTTTGGCTAAATTCACGGTGCCCGCCAAAGCACGGGAACCGATCGCCCCTCCGGCGGCCAAGACAGCGGCCCCCGCCACACCGAGTTTGAAAAGGTCACGGCGATTTATATGTTGTTTCATTTTATTTCCTCCTTCAAAATGGGTTTAAACAATAACATCCTGGATGGCCTCGTTTTCGACAAATTTTTTCTTGGCCGAGGCCATTTTCGTCAATGCTCCGCGGGGATCAATGTAAAAAACCATGGGGACCGTGTTTTCACCGGGCAGAAGTGTGGTCTCGTTGCGCTTCTCCACCAGGTTGAACTCTTTGACCAATTTGGAAACCTCACTGTCGGGATCGTTCAGGTCACCAAAAAGGCGTGCCTTTCCCTGGCAGATGTTGACACAGGCCGGCTCGACCCCGTTGTCGATGCGGTGCTGGCAGAAGGAGCACTTGGTAATGGCGTTTTTGGTTTTGTCTTTGCCGGAAAGCAGCGATTTGTTCCAGTCACGTGCGCCATACGGGCAGGCATCGATGCACTTGCCGCAGCCCACGCAAAGTTCGTTTTCGAACATGATAAGACCGTCCGGGCGTTTGTAAGTGGCACCGCCGCGGTAGCGGATGGTTTTGCCGTCGGGTGTGGTGAACTTGCGCCGGTCCTTGGGATACTCCGGGCAGATCTTGACACACGGCGGAACCTTATCCTCTTGATTGCCCTCGCAATGGTTGCACAGCCGGGGCATTAAATGCTTCTCACTATTGGGAAAAGTACCGGTGACCTCCTCATACACAGCGGTCCGGAAAGCGCCCAGCGGAACAGCGAATTCGGCTTTGCAGGCCACTGTACAGGCCCGGCAGCCGATGCAGCGCCGCAAATCGACAATGTACGCCCACCGGGGTGCTTTGCCACGGGCTGCGGACGCCTTTGCCGCAGGCACCAAACTCGCCGCACCGGTGAGCGCTGCTGCACCGGCTCCCTTGAGCACCTGTCGTCTGGTCAAGGTTAAATTTTTACTCATAATTTCCTCCTTGGTTAAAAGATTTTTATTCAATTGCCTCAACGAACTCGATTAACTCATCGTATTTGTTGATGGCCGCATCGATCAGCAACAGGGAATACTTCTTGTTGTGCACCCCGTTGCCGAATTGGACGATATTGATGTTCGCCCGGCCTTCGGCCAGCATCTGCTGGGCTTCGGCCAGTTTATCCTCGTTCAGCTTGGGTTTGGCATCCTCCAGCGCCTCCAGGGCTTCCTGTTCGATTTCTTTAGCTTCCTGAACTTCTTTGACCAGCTCTGCCTTCCAGTCATCGAACATTTTTCTGTGATCTTTGGTGTGGCATTGCACACAGGTGCCCGCTGATGCCATCATGGTCTTCAAACCCTTTTTGGTGAGCTTTTCTTCCACATGACAGCCCAGGCAGTTGGTGCGGGCTTTGTACATGGGATCCGGCGAGGCAAAGACATCTTTGCGTTTGGAACCTTCGGTTAGCAGACGCTGGTAGCGATGAGGATCGGGATGACAGGCGGCACAACTGTTCCGGATCGACTGCTTTAAATCCAGCATGGCCTGGCTCTTATCGGCCGGTTTCTTCAGGTCCGCCTTGGTGTGCACGATCTTTTGATGGCATTCCAAACAGCGGGCAGTTTTTATGGTTACGTGCTTTTGGTGCATCAATTTTTTGTTTTTATCTTCTGCAAGCTCTTTTTGTGCGTCGTGGCAGGACCGGCAGTTCTCTTGGCTGATGCCGCCGGCGCCCATAACCATGGTCGTTTTCAGCTCGCCGTTTTCAAAATACGCTTCATATTTCGCTGCCCCCGATCCCTGGATGACGTCCAGATGGCAGCTGACACAGGCAACACCGGCCTCCTTAAGTATTGCGTGGGTGATTGGTTTTTCACCGGAGGTCTGAATCGGCTTTTGGGGAAGCTCGTGGCACAGTTCACATCTTCCTCTGTCCTGGTTGAATTTGACATTTTTAAAATGACACAGGTGACAAGTTGATTTGCTGACCTCGAATTTCTTTTGGTCGGTGACGTGCTGATGGCAGGAAACGCAGGCGACCTGCTGTCCTTCGATCTGCTTTTTGGGATCAAAATGCGGTTCGTGAACAAAAGCGACTTTCTCGGTGAACTTGATTTTCTTGGTTTTGAATTTATCGTCCGGCTTGCCGTGACAAGCGGCGGTCATACAGCTGGCATCGGCAATTTGGGGTCTCCTCATGATGGTATCGCCGCCCAGCGGCAGGTAGGAAAAATGTCCCGGTGGTTCGGCAGGTATGTGACTGGCTTTGGCCACACTTTCAATATTTGCATTTGAGGTCCTTACCGCTGAAGCCCCCGGCGCATAGTGACACTCAACGCAGCCGACTTTGTTGTGTTTGCCCTTTTTCCAAAGCTCATATCCTTTTTGAACGATGCCCGGATAGGTCAACACATGGCAGTAACCGCAAAAAAGCTGGGGCTGTGGAACTTCCGGCGGGGGCAGATCCAACTTGAGCTGTGATTCTTCATTCTGTGCACGTACATAGTCGGGCAAAACAATGGCGGCGAGGGCAACAGTGGCCGCGACTACAAACACAATCGCTAATTCATGCCTGTGAGGTGTCTTTTTCATCGCTCTCATTTTCATTAATACTCCTTAACCAGTAAAAAAGTTCGTCCGGATCCACCGGTTTATTGATACATGCGTAAATGTGGTAGCATATGGCATCTCGCAACTCGGGGTGAAATCGGTCTTTCGACATGCACAGAATGCAGGTTCCAGGAAATTCGAGGACTAAATTGCGAATCGACCGGTTATCCACGTGTATCGAATCGATGTCCATAAGCACCGCCAAATAGCTTTCCGCTTGGAGGCGGTGTTTCAGATCGGCTAGAGAGTGAACTGCTACGGTCGAATAACACTCCTCGGCCAGCAGGTCGCAAATTTTTTGGCCTGCGGCCCGTTCGGCATCAAGGACCAGGACGGTTTTTTTCATGAATATTCAGCCACTTTCCTTTTAGAGGAAAACAGGCGGATACAGCCGTCTCAGATTTCAGTGACACATTGTAGCAATTCTAATGCCAAAAAACTCACGGGTAGGTAATTAAGGATGCAGCAGTGCCGCCAACGGAAGAGACAATTGCGATAATTATCCGTAATTATTTGGAGTAACGTTACCAGGCAGTCATCAGGACAGGCTAAATATACCGTTTCTCAGGATGGGATCACCGGGTGCAAAAATGCACGGAGCAGAATCTAATCGTCCGAATTCCGGTCGGCATCGGTCGGGGATTTTCTAAATCAGATTTGATTTCAGTAGCATAAATGTGTATGAAAATCGGACACTCCTTTGAAAAACTTCGGACATCGATCGAACATCGTCAGTGCCAATAATGAATAAGGATAGATCGTGGAGCGATATTTTTCGAAATAACAGGTCTCTTTTTGATAAAATGCGACGCTGTCGGGGGGGGGCAAAACCCACGAGGACAGAATATTGCAGCAAATCGTTCAATGAATTGTCGGGCGGGCGATCCGATATTTTTTTAACTTCTCATAAAGCGTACTGCGACTGATTCCCAGGCGTGTTGCTGCCGCAGTCTTGTTCCAGTTGCATTCTTCAAGGACTTCCTTGAGCAACTGCATTTCGTTTTCTTGAATGGTTTTTTGAGAAGCAGCCTGGGCGCTGGAAAGGGCATTCAGTATCTGGTCCGGCAAATCGGCGGCTTCGATGCGATCACCTTTAGCCAGCACAACCGTATGCTCGATGGTGTTTTCGAGCTCGCGCACGTTTCCGGGCCAGGGATAGGTGAGCAGCAGGCGCATGGCCTCGGATGTGAAGTCGGTGACATTTCTCTGCTGCTTTTCAGCAAACTCCTTTAAAAAATGGCGTGCCAGCAATGGTATGTCGTTGGGTCGTTGGCGCAGCGGCGGCAAATACATCGGGATTACATTCAACCGGTAAAACAGGTCCTCCCGGAACCGCCCGCATTTGACCTCATCCAGTAGATTCTTGTTGGTTGCCGCCAGAATGCGGATATCTACCTTCAGGGTCTGTTCGCCGCCCAACCGTTCAAACTTTTGACTTTGCAGAACTCGCAGAAGTTTTATCTGGGCTGCTTGCGATATTTCACCGATTTCGTCCAGAAATACGGTACCGCCGTTGGCCTGCTCGAAGCGTCCAGCCCGCTGCCGCAACGCGCCGGTAAAAGCCCCTTTTTCGTGGCCGAAAAGCTCACTCTCCAGCAGGGTGGCCGGATAAGCGGCACAGTTGATCACCACGAACGGTTTGCGTCTGCGGTGACTTCGTCGATGAACAGCCCGGGCCGCCACTTCTTTGCCGGTTCCGCTTTCACCCTGGATGAGCACGGTGGCATCTGTCGGTGCCACATCCTCGATAAGTTTATAGATAACTTGCATTTTGGGGTCTTTCCCGACGAGACCGCTGAATATATGAGTGCTTTCAATCCGGGCGCGAAGATTGTGGATTTCTTCTTCCTGCATTGTCGCTCTCTTGATGGCACCGGATGTTTGATTCATTATCAGGTCAATTACATCCAGTTCTTTGGTTACGCAGCGGCAGTCTCCGGGGCAGGCGATCAGCACGGCTCCCAGAATTTCCTTCTGGTGGTGAAAAGGAAAGACAGCCAGGTGTTTGGCGAGTTGAAATTTTTCGGAAAGCGGTATGGAAATAAACGGATCTTTGCCCAGAAAGGACATCCCGTTTAGCCGCTTTAAAGCATCCAGCGCGTCCTGAAACCGAAACGAATCTTTGTCCAAGGTCTGTTTACCTATGTCGGACAAAACGAAAAGTGCATCTTTGCTGCTGTTGAAAACAATCAGGGCCATATGCCGGCATTCCACCACGCTTTTGAATTTGTTAATGAGATAGGTGCTCACATCCTGCAGCGTCGGCAGGGCGGAAATTTCCTGGGCAATGGCAAAGGAGGCTCGCAGCTGGCGATGAGCCCGGTCGAGCTCCTGATTTTTTTCGGCCAGTTTGCGGTTGGAAGCCTCCAGTCTGCGGGTGTAATCTTTCAGGCGTGACAGCATACCGTTGAAAGCCGAAGCCAGTTTGTTGACCTCGGAACGACCATTAACTTTCACCCTTGTTTCGAGCTTGCCTTCATCGATTTCTTCAGCTGCTTTTGCCAGTGCCAGCAGCGGCCGAGTCAGCCGATTTATGAAAAGGTGGCCGGCAAGCAGTGCCAGCATCAAAATCCCCAGGGTGATCAAACTCATCTGGTACCACAGTTCCGTGACCTGATCTCTGTAAGACTCTTCGGAAAGCCCCAGGCGCAGGGTGCCGGCTTTGCCTGCAAAAATCGGCCAGGCAACATCCAGATAACGTTCCCCGCGTTCGGAAATGAGTTTGGCGAGATGGCCGGAATCCGTGTCCACGGCGGAATTGGCATGGATCAAATTGACCGGCACGCCGTCTTCAAACGTGTGGGTCAGAATTCGGCCTTCCCTAATGATAAACAGATACGGGACGGCTGCGTCGCTGGTCAGCTGATCGTCCAGCAGCTTTTGCAGCGCCACCAGGTCGTTGATCAGGATTTTGTCGGCTGCATCCAGGGCAAGTTTGTGGGCGATATTTTCCGCCCGGGCGGCGGCCCCTTGCAGCAGACTGACGCTGTAGCGATGGGTGACGATTTGCGAAATGATAATTCCGCTGATAATGACCAGCACGGTCACGGCCAAAATGAGGGCTTGTTTAAGACTTCTGGGTCGCATAGTGTATTTCCCTGTGGCATCTACCTGATCAACCATCTGCCGCACTGACTGGTACCTTTCTTAGCCGAGTTTGACAAAACGATCGATCAACAACTAAACTGGATATCCCGGTTTGATACCGATTTAGTCCAACAATTGTCTGTAATAAACATTTAAATGTAGTGAAGCAGCGGTATCGTAATTTATGAGCTCGTACTATCGGCTAACCAATGATCGGATACCACACTGTATTAATTCAAGTCAATAACTGTGTATTCACATGTTTACGATCCAACCAGTTGATGGGATCAGATGCAATATTTTTTCTTGGCTCAAAAAAACGGTTGACAGGAATTGGATAATGCACCATATTCTTTTTTAAGAATATAAGAGATGCAAGATGAAACAATTTATCAAAGTAATGAAAGCCCTTTCCGACCCGAATCGGGTGAAAATCATAAAGATGCTGCAGCAAAAAAAGCTTTGTGTTTGTGAAATGCAAAGCGCCCTTGAAATTTCACAGCCGAATGTCTCCAAGCATCTTAAAATATTGGAAGAGGCAGGATTGGTGGATTACCAGAAGGATGGCCTGTGGGTTAATTATTTCCTGGCGGACGGCCGCAACAGCCCCTATGCGGCGAGTGTTCTGGGCAATCTGAAACACTGGCTGGAAGACGACCCGGAAATCGTCGAATTGGCCAGAAAAGTCCCTCTGTTAAACCGGGAGGAGTTGACCGCGAAATAATTTTTTGCCGTATTATATAATTAAATATGCATATAGAAATTTATAGGAGCCTTGTGTAATGATAGGAAGAAATACCTATTTATGACGCAATTATCATCAAAAGCAGAAAGGCTGCTCCACGGGAGGCTGCCGAACCGAAGGAGGAACAGCCACCTGAAAGTCTGATGGACTGGAAGAGTATCTGGAAACCGCTGGGCATTATAGCCGGCGTATTCCTGGTGTTCTTCTGGCTAACAATTGACAGCAGCCGCCTTACCTGTGCTGTGATCGAGTCCCTTGCGCTTGCCAAATGGTACGCCCAAGAGCACGTCCTTTTATGCTTGATGAATGCTGCACTCCCGATGAAAACATCATGCTTCTGGCCTGCTCCGGCGGTTCCAAAGTCGGACAGTTGTCCAATCAAGCTTCTGTAGAACTAACAACGGATTGAAAAATACATGCACCAGTTTAAGTTTGACGTATAACATGGAAGGCAAAGCGATGCGCGGCTTCATCCCCGATCCCTATGAAGTTCTTGGAATTGCTCGTGATGCGACCCAACGGGAAGTTAAACAGGCCTGTCATAGACTGGCGATGAATTTTCATCCCGATCACAACCCCGAAAAGCCCGAAGCTGAAGAGCGTTTCAAACAGATCCAGCAGGCCTATGATATTCTAACCGGCCGCAAGAAACCGGGCAGGCGCTCGCCGGCAGCTTTCTATCGCAGACGGCATCCGCCGACGTTTTTCGCAAACCAGCATACGTTTTTCAGCTTTTACCAGGTGATGAGAATCCACGGCGACCGGATAGTGAGAAATATGAAATCGAATCACCAGGATTCTGAAAAAAGAGATGATGATGAGAGAAAAAGGGCAGGCTGACCTGCCGCGCTTGCGTGATGCATTGCAGCGGCAGGCAATTCCTTTACTGTATATCGATTATGATTGGTATGTGGGTAATAGGAGAGTTGGGGTTGCTCGAGAACATATCCAGAATAAGACAGCACGGGGACAGCTTCGGAACTAATAATTCGGGTATCTGCAGTCACCAGCGTAAGATCGTACACGACGGCAGTGGCAGTTAAAAATCGGTCGGCGGGGTCTTGATGGGGAAGATTGACCAATCGGCTTTGACTGGGAAATTAATATGTATAGATATATATGAATTTAAAAATGCTTGACAACATAATTGCTTAATTTTATAATTCGCCATATGGCGAACTATAAGAGATGAATATGTTTGAATTTTTAAACATTCCCAAGACGTTGTCCGCAGGGTACAGGGCTGGATCTCCCTGACGGCTTTTTACCATGGACAGTATCCGCCAGCGTTTTTCGAAAATGAGCATTCGTTTTTCAGCTTTTATCGGGCCATGAAGACCCACTAAGATTTTCTAAGCACGCTCGGATTTTTGCTCGTTCCGAGAAAACTAGGTTCCTCTTTCAACTTTCAACTCGTCCAATGGAGTCGTTGCATGAGGATCAGCAGGCGTGCCTTCTTTGGGGTTGCAAGTACGATAACAGCCGGGATTTTTATTGGCAGGCCAAAAGCAGCGCGTGCCCGCCCGCCCAAAGCCCCGCTAGATCCCTACGGCTGCCTGGTGGATCTTACTGCATGCGTGGGCTGCCGAAAATGCGAGCAGGCCTGCAATAAGGTGAATGACCTCCCTTTACCCAAGCTACCATTTGATGATCCCCGCCCTCTGGAAGGCAAACGCAGGCCGATGGCTACGGCCTTCACAGTAGTGAACCGCTACCACGCAGGAAGACGTGACGAGCGAAATAATTTAATCCCCACTTTTGTCAAAGTCCAATGCATGCATTGTCAGGATCCAGGCTGTGTATCTGCCTGTATCGTCGGGGCTATGACCAAAAAAGATAATGGTGCGGCCCACTACGATGTATCCAAGTGTATCGGATGTCGTTACTGTATGGTGGCTTGCCCCTTTCAGATCCCCGCCTACGAGTACAGTGATCCCTTCTTTCCAAGGGTCCGCAAGTGTACATTTTGCTATGAGCGGATAACAAAGGAAGGAGGAAATCCGGCTTGTGCCGCCATATGCCCCGTTGAGGGCATTACATTCGGCAAGCGCAGCCAGCTGCTGGAGATTGCGCGACAGAAGACCAAGAATAACCCGGCACGCTATCTGAACAGAATCTATGGAGAACAAGAGGTGGGCGGCACTTCATGGCTCTACATATCGAGAGAACCGTTTGAAAAACTGGGATTCTTGGATCTGCCCTCCCAGCCCATACCTCATCTTACCGAGACCATTCAACACGGAATCTTCAGATATATGTGGTCCCCACTAACTCTATTCGCTGTACTTGCGAGCATCATGTGGACCTGCAATCGTAAACAAATCACGGGTGAGTCTGAGTATGATCGAACGGTGGCCAAAGAGGATATTTCACTAATACACTCATGGGGTGACAAAGGAACTGACCGAAAGGGGAACATCAAATGAGTGCTCATTCCAAGCATACACCGGTTGAGGCCAGGTTCTGGACACCTGGAGTTATGGTCCTGGTTGCTTTCATGCTCACTGGCTTTCCTTTCGTGATCGCCCGGTACCTGGGAGGTCTGGCCGCTGTGACTAATCTGGATGAGGCGCATCCGTGGGGAATTTGGATCGGCATTGATGTGGCCACCGGCGTGGCCCTGGCAGCGGGAGGGTTTACAACCGCCGCCCTGGCCCACATCTTCGGGAGGCACCAATACGAGGCGGTAACCAGGCCGGCCCTTTTAACTGCCATGCTTGGTTATACCGTTGTCGCACTGGGTCTTGCCGTCGATGTGGGACGTACCTGGGCCATGTGGTACCCGATTATATACTGGCAGCCCAATTCAGTTCTGTTCGAAGTGGCCATGTGTGTGGTGATTTATCTGATTGTACTGTACGTGGAGTTCATTCCCATAGTGGTGGAGCGCTTTAAGGGAAATCTCTCCCTGCCGGGAGCGTTGGGATCGTTAAATAATATTATTGATGCTTTACTGAGGATAGCTGATCGGAAACTGGGCAAGGTGATGTGGATCTTCATCATTGCCGGAGTGGTCCTTTCCTGTATGCACCAGTCCGGCCTTGGATCGCTTATGCTCATCGCACCCACAAAGTTGCATCCCCTCTGGTATACTCCCCTGCTGCCCTTGCTCTTCCTGATTTCGGCCCTTGCAGTGGGTTACCCCATGGTGGTGTTTGAAACCTCTATAGCCACCGGTTCGCTAAAACTGGAGGATGAAATGGCGGTCCTGACCCCTTTGACCCGGTTCACCATTTTTCTGCTGGGAGCTTATCTGGCCCTGAAGTTGTTTGACATGGAGAGCCGAAAGACTTACGTCTATCTTTTGGACGGAACGGTTCAAAGTAAGGCATTCATCGTAGAAATGCTGGTTGGAGTGATCATCCCTTGGCTTATGCTCCTCAATCCACTGGTGCGTCGTTCCAGGCGGGCCCTTTTCATAGCCTGCACCCTTATCGTTTGTGGCGTTGCGGTCAACCGGGTGAACGTTTTTCTGGTGGGCTTTCAACCCCCATTTGCAGAAAAGGCTTATTTCCCTGCTGTTGGCGAGTTGGCGGTTACTGCCGCATTGATTTCCGGCCTTATATTCTTCTACCGGGTCGGCGTGACTTACCTGCCTGTCATTAGTGCCCGGCGACTGGAGGGCTCGTCGTGAGTAGAGGCGTAACATTGACCAGGTTGGGTATACTGGCGATATTAACAGTGGTAGGTTCAAACATTGCCGTCAACTCTTTCGATAATAGGGGCTATGCAACCGACCCGAGTGAGCCGTTTTTGGTATCTCCACTTACAAATCGGAGCTGGGAGGCTCGCCAAAACGTCGCCCAGCTTCGTTCTGTCGAGGTGGTTCCCCTCGTCAGGGAGGTGCTCAAAGAAACTCCTACCCAACGTCGGATCCGCCTTGGCGATAAGGTCCCCCAGCTAGAGGACATAAAGTACAGCTACTTCCTTCTGAACAATCCTATCATCAAGGCTGAAGAGAACCTCTACGGTACAGTACGGTTCATGCACAAAAAACACGCCGGGTTACTCAAGGATTGCTTTGTCTGTCATCACCACCGCCCTGCCGATCCCAAAGCACTTGAAACGGCTCGCTGTTCCGCCTGCCACCAGAGAGCTTTCAACCCGATGATACCTGGCAGAATTGGCCTCAAAGGTGCCCATCACCGGCAGTGCCTTTACTGTCACAGTAAATGGAACAAGGGACCGGTGGGTTGCACGGAATGTCACCCAAAGAATGTCTCGGACCACAACAAGCTGGTCAAGCTTTCGGGCAGACCCACGCCCACCGAGGTGATAAAAGAGTGTCTTCGCTGTCACGATGTCCAGGCAGAACAGATGCTTACCAGCACCCACTGGCTGTGGAAAGGCCCTTCACCCTTCACCGAAGGCTACGAGAAGCAGACAGAACTGGGCAAAGCGACTAAAACCATCAACAACTTCCTCATTGGCCTTGCCAGTAATTGGCCCCGTTGTACCAGTTGTCATGCCGGCTTTGGTTGGAAAGACGCTACCTTCGATTTCAACGATAAGACCAGGATTGACTGCCTCGTTTGCCACGACACCACCAAAACCTATGTGAAGGCACCCCTTGGAGCGGGTATGCCGGCCCCTCAGGTGGACCTAGTATTCGTGGCCAAGAATGTGGGTAAACCCAGTCGAAAGACCTGTGGCAACTGCCATTTCTCAGGTGGCGGCGAGGATCCGGTCAGGCACGGTAAGCTCAATCCCTCGCTCGATTTCCACTCCACCAGCTCTGACATTCACATGGGCGGCCTTGGCTTCCAGTGTCACGATTGCCATAAAACCAGAAATCACAAGATCGCCGGACGCAGCCTCGCCCTTCCGGTGGCTGAAGGAAGCCGGTCCTGCGAAGATTGTCACACCGCGGACCCGCACCAGGGTAAGGCGCTTTTGAACCACCATCTCAATCGGCATACCGTGCATCTGGCCTGCATGACCTGCCATAATCCCATTTACGCCAAGGGTAGCCCCACCAAGACCTTCTGGGATTGGTCCACCGCGGGGGATAAAAAGCGCATAGTCAAGATGAACGGGGACGGGATGCCGAACTATAACTTGGAAATGGGTGACTTTAACTGGGCCCGGAGTGTCAAACCTGCTTATGCCTGGTACAACGGCAGGGTCAAGCGCCACCTTCTGGGGGATCAAATCAGCACCAAAGGCTTGACGGCAATTACTAAACCTGCGGGAGAAATAAAGGATCCTAACTCGAGGATCTATCCATTTAAGGTCATGGGTGGCAGACAGGCTGCTGACGCCGTCTACAATTACCTGCTTGTGCCACATCTGTATGGCCCAGGCGGCTTCTGGGAGACCTTTGATTGGCAAGAGGCATTTGCCCTTGGCATGGAGGCTACCGGACTTGCTTACAGCGGTAAATACGAATGGGTAGAAACGGTTATGTACATTGGCCTGAACCACGAGGTTTTGCCCAAAACCTTTGCCCTTTCCTGTGTCCAGTGTCATGAAAGCCTGAAGGCAGAGAGGATATGCGGTCGCTGCCACCAGGATAAGCGAGGCGTGGATTTCAAGAAACTGGCCTTTCAGGGAGTTGATTTGAAGTTTTTGCACGGCAAGAGAGGTAACGCCAAAAAGTGGTTGGAAAGTACCAACTACATCAATTTCAAGAAACTAGGCTACAAGGGCGATCCTATCGTGTTTGGGGGCCGCTTCAAACAACTCCCACTGGGTTGGCGTTGGGTGTCACGAGAGGAGTAAGTGGCTGCAACAAGAAGAAATAAATCAACCGTTAGGAATTGGGCACAACACCCTTAATGTAAAACCAAAAAATACCAAATTATAAGACCCACCATCCATTAACCGCCCCAATTAACCTAATCATCCATATGGCTCTTATTTCAAATAGCTCCTTTTACGCAGGAAAGACCTTTTGGAAAATATGTCAGAATGCATCGGTCTTTTAGCCGCTTCCATTAAAGTACCCATAATTCCAGTTCGGATAAAAGGCACCTATGGGCTTCTGCCGCCTGGCGTCCGGTTCCCCCACACGCGGCTGCATATCCGTGCACATCGGGAAAGCCAGTCTCGTTGTGAGCGGCAAGCCCCAAGAATTCGCTGCGAAACTAAACGAAATTATCACGGGTATGTGATGGATTCCACCGTTTTCACATATGAGATTCAATGGACCGTTATATGTCCAGCGATGATTTTAAGATCGAAAGTGATGCTCTATAAACGAATAACCGTTTGAGTTTGTGGGCCAAGAGAGTTTTGAAAGCCGTTAATCCTCCAATTCTCCTGGGCAGTTTAAAAAAATGATAAGTTTTGGAAAAAATTAAAGCTTGACATATCTAGTTTACAATTTTATAGTTCGCCACATGACGAAATAATAGAGGTGGATATGTTTGAATTTTTAAACATTACCAAGGCCTTAGCCGAAGAAAACCGGGTTCGCATTCTGCTGGCGCTGGATAGTCAGGAACTGTGCGTCTGCCAGCTGATCGAACTTCTCGAACTGGCACCTTCCACGGTGTCCAAGCACATGGCAGTGCTCAGGCAGGCCCGTCTGGTGGACGCTCGCAAAGAAGGCCGCTGGATGTACTACCGGCTGGCCAGCGATGGCTCACCAGCCGCGGTAAAAGAGGCTATTGCCTGGGTGAAAAAATCGCTTATGGATAATGAGCGCATCTGCAAGGATGCCAAACGACTGAACGAAATTTTAAAAATCGACCGGGAAATCCTGTGCAGCCGGCGAACACGTTCCGGTGAGTATGAGACCGCCTGAGCTGAACAGATATGAATTTAACCCAGCGCTGCCGACAACCGGCAGCCGGATAGATTTTATTTTTTCGCGCCATCCGTTCCCGGCCTGGTGCAAATAAAAATTTCAAACCGGAGGGTAACCAAACGATGAGCAACGATGATGTTTACAACAATGAGCGTAAAATGACGAGTGTCTTCGAGCGTTTTCTTTCCGTGTGGGTAATTTTGTGCATTATCGCAGGCATACTGCTGGGTAAAGTCGCCCCGGGCGTGGCCCAATATCTGGATAGTCTGGCCATCTATGTCAAAGGGGCGCCGGTGGTATCGATTCCGATTGCCGTCTGCCTGTTTTTCATGATGTATCCCATCATGGTCAAGATCGATTTCGGCGAGGTCATCAAGGCCGGCAAAAGCGGCAAACCGGTGTTTTTGACCCTGTTTGTCAACTGGGCGGTCAAACCGTTCACCATGTACGGGATTGCCATTTTTTTTCTCGGCACTCTGTTTTACAATTTCATCGGACCCGATGCCGTGGATCTGGTCAAGATGCCCTTCGGCCTTGATCTGCCGGTTGGTGCCAGACACGGTGCCGGAACGGTGGTGCTAGTTGACGGTCTGAAGATGCTCGAAGTACCATTATGGCGCAGCTATCTGGCGGGATGCATCCTGCTGGGTATCGCCCCCTGCACGGCCATGGTGCTGGTGTGGGGATACCTGTCCCGCGGCAATGACGGGTTGACCCTGGTGATGGTGGCCATTAACTCGCTGACCATGCTGCTGCTCTACGGTGTTCTGGGCGGATTTCTGCTGGGGGTGGGACGTTTGCCGGTGCCCTGGCAGGCGCTGCTGCTTTCCATCGGCATATATGTTGCCCTGCCCCTGGTGGCCGGATATCTTTCCCGCAGGTGGATCATCGCCGCCAAGGGCGAAACCTGGTTTAAAGAAAAGTTTTTACATGTCCTCACACCGATTACGATTATCGCCCTGCTCATAACGCTGGTACTGTTGTTTTCCTTTAAGGGTGAAGTGATCATCAGCAACCCGCTTACGATTCTGTGGATCGCCATTCCGCTCTTTATCCAGACCATGCTCATATTCTGGCTGGCCTACGGTCTGGCGCTCCTGCTGAAACTGCGCTACGTTGATGCCGCACCGGCATCCATGATCGGTGCCTCAAACCATTTCGAGGTGGCCATCGCCACTTCCACAATGTTGTTCGGTCTGTCATCCGGAGCGGCCCTGGCCACTGTTGTCGGAGTGTTGATCGAAGTGCCGGTGATGCTGATGCTGGTCAAGATCTGCCTTAAAACCACCCACTGGTTTAAAACAGCGGAAATAGGTGCGGCAGCCCAACAACCGACGACCGGGTAATCTGCATTCGTCATCTATCTTTAAAAAAACCATCGGCATTCACAAAGAGCGGCAAATTCCAGTGTTCCCTCAAGAGAGTTTCCCCCAATGGGCTGAGAAGTGGCATTTGAATATCCGCCCCAGAAAGCAGCAAAATAAAAAAATTGCCTATTTTGCAGGCTGCACCGCCAACTATCCTTTCCCGGAAGTACCCCGGGCCGTCGTTAACATTCTTCAATACAATGGACTTGATGTTTTTTACCCGCAGCAGAAATGCTGCGGCATGCCGACTCTTTTGGAAGGCGATCGGCAGTTGACGATGAAATTTGTGCGTTACAATATCGACCGGCTGACCGAAGCCATGAAGGATGGGTATGACATCGTCTGCTCTTGTCCGACGTGCGGATTTATGCTGAAAAATGTTTTAAAGGGGCTTATTATTCCCGGGAATACCAGGAGTCGGTGGGCGCCCATGAAGCTTATCTGAAGATACCGACAGGAAAGGCCTCTGATAATTCGGGCGGAACTGAATTTAAACTGCTGAAAAAGTCCATTTATCCGGGCATTCTCAAAGATGATGGGTATTTCTCGGCTATCAGCCCCATGAAACGTATAATTGTAGCGGAAAATACTTTTGATCTCGGAGAGTATTTGCTTAAGCTTTACCGATCCGGGGAATTAAAAACAACATTCGGTGAGGTCTCGAGCCGCATGGTCTACTATCCGCCCTGCCACCTCAGGGAGCAGAACATCGGACGACCCTATCAGGAGCTGCTGAATTTGTTGCCGGTTATTAATCTGGAGCCGGTGGAAGGTGGTTTGTATTGCTGCGGTATGGCGGCATTTTCGTTGTCTTGTCTATCTTCTGGGGGTGGAAAATCGATCATATCCGACCGGACCGTTTCAATCTCATCGGCGGTCTGGTCTGTCTGGTCGGCGTCTGCATAATTATGTATTGGCCCAGAGGAAACGCTCCGGTTGGCTGAAGAATTGAAACCAACCAACGAATTTAAGGAATTCGGTACAGTTTATGCTTAACTTTTAATCGCCTACAGTTTTCAAATCATCGCTGATTGGATGGAGGATACAATATGCGGCGCATTCTCATCATCGGCGGCAGCGATGCCGGAATCAGCGCAGCGATGCGTGCTAAAGAAGTTGATCCACGGGTAGAAGTAACCGTGGTGGTCGCGGACCGATATCCGAATTTCAGCATTTGCGGTCTGCCGTTTTATCTGAGCGGGGAAGTTCAGGACTGGAAAATGCTGGCCCACCGAACAGCTTTAGATATCGAAAACGAAGGCATTCACCTGCTACTGGATCATACGGCCACTGACATCGACCCTGATAAAAAACAGGTGAAGGTGGTCGATAAAAACGGCCATTCAAAGAACCTTGGTTATGACCGTCTTGTCATCGGTGCCGGGGCTGTGTCTGTTGAGCCGGATATCGAAGGCCTTCATGTGGGGGGGCAGGTGATCTCAGATATTTGCAACACTGGGTTTAGCGAGACGGATGTGGCACGAATGTGAGTTGTATTAGGGACTTAGTCCGATCATCCACCCTATTTTCGCGCCGATTTTGT
>Ga0126326_1000123_pt1 | contig 41156 bp, 31 predicted proteins | sample InaspJWI67metaG_FD_94485 | JGI IMG/M metagenome (GOLD analysis project Ga0126326, IMG submission 94485) | Marine gutless worms symbiont microbial communities from Oahu, Hawaii - Inanidrilus sp. 1 OAHU.JWI-67 metaG | ecosystem: Host-associated > Annelida > Digestive system > Unclassified | place... | reverse complement strand
GTGCTGCTGGCCGAATCGATCACTTTATCGACGATGGTCACGGTGGCGGTCCGTTCGCCGTATTGCAGAAGCTCCGGAACTATGGTTCCGGTCATGCCGGGCAATATTCGACCGAACATCTGGGCGGGTACGATCACCTCCACCCGCAATGGATCGATCTGCGCTAGCCTCAGCAGCGGCTGGCTGTTGACATATTCACCGGGAGAAACATAGCGTTCGACCACCACCCCGGAAATGGGGCTTTTAATCGATAACCGATTGAGAATGGCCTGCGCTTTTTTCAGCTCAAATTTAGCCAAGGTGCTTGCTTCATGAGCTCTCCCCAGGCGATGCCTGGCCAGAATAATCTCGGTCTCGGCCTGGTCCTTTTCTTGCAGTGCTACCGCATCCAGTTTCTTGACCCGGCCATGCAGCCTTTTGGCAAACGCCAGCTGGGTCTCCTGCTGATGGATTTCGCTGTCGAAGGTTGCCATGGCCTTTGCCTGTTCCAGTATCGCCCGCTCGACGGAGGACTCCATCTCCACCAGGGTTTGCCCTTTTTTGACCAAACTGCTGCGGTCTACTCTCACTTTGGCGACAACCCCCTCATCCGGAGCGCCGATATTGACAACCACGTACGGTTCGATCAGGCCCTCGTACTCGACCGTCTCAGCCCACACGGCTGTGGCCGTTAGCAGCATTGCAGTCAGAACCAGGTTAAAAATTGTCTTGTTACGTAGTTTAAACATGATTGTATTTTCTCCTATTCCAGATGACCGCTAAAAGCGAGCAGCCGATTGGTCTGCCGGTCATGTTTCAGCAATATGCGGCGTGTTTCCTGTTGCTGCCGTTCAATTTTCCGCTGGGTACGTCTGACAAGGTACAGATTCAGTTTGCGCTGCAACAGATTGCCTTTTGCCGGATGGCAGCCCAATAATTTAATCAATATCGGATGACAGTTGTGCCTTATCAGTTCATCTTCAAGCGATAGAATGGCCTGATGACTACCTGGATCTCCCTGGCGTGCGCTGCGTCCGGCCAACTGCCGATCAATCCGTTTGGCTTCGTTACGACAGGCGGCGAGGACGTGTAAGCCGCCCAGCTCGGCAACTCCGTCCGCGAGGGGGATGTCGGTTCCACGCCCGGCCATATTGGTCGCCACGGTGACCTGGCGCTTTTTCCCGGCGGCAGCGACAATCTCAGCTTCTTCTCTGTCCTGCCGGGCGTTGAGTACCCGGTGAGAGATACCGGTCACGGTCAGTTTGCGGCTCAGCAACTCTGAATCAGCAACCGAGGAGGTACCGATCAGTACCGGACGGCCCTGCGCCTGCATCTCCCTCACGGAAGCGATCACCGTATCCCATTTATCTTTCGTCCGTGGATAAATCAGGGTGGGCAACTCTCGGCGCCGGCTGGGACGATGCAGTGGAATTCTCTGAACCCGCAGTCCGTAAACCGCCCAGAGTTCTGAACTGACTTCGCGGGCCGTACCGGTCATCCCCCCGAGGCGCATGTAGCGGCGGAACAAGCGCTGGTAAGTCAAGCGGCCAACTTGTTCGCGGGCGTCTGTGAGGGGGCAGCCTTCCTTGGCTTCTACCAGCTGGTGCAGACCGCGTTCCCAGGAGCGGTCCGGCATTGTTCGTCCGGTGTTGGCATCGACAATCAATACCTTTTCCTCGGATACCAGATAGTCACGATCCCTATGCAGTAAATGCAGGGCATGCAGCGCTTGACAAACCAGCTCCTCGCGCCGCCGGGAATTTCGCCAGAGACCCTTTTTTGACAGCGGGAGATCCGCCAGTTTCTGCTGACCAGCCATGCTGAGCTGGACGTTGCGCTGCGCCGCATCGAGAATAAAATCATGTCGGTTTTCCAACGCTTGGGCCAGTTTTAGAGCCTGATGGTAGGCTGCGTGCTCTTTCTCACTGTCGATGTTGCGTGACAAAATCAGCGGAGTACGGGCCTCGTCGATCAGCACACTGTCCGCTTCATCGACGATGGCGAAACAGAGCCCGCGCAGCAGAAATTGACTCTGTCGGTTGTTGTCGGCGTAGGCCGATTCCAGTTGCAGCCGCAGCCGGCTGCGGTTGTTGCCAAGCAGCAGTCGGTCTCGCAAATAATCGAAGGCAACCTGCTTGTTGGTGCCGTAAACGATGTCACAGGCATAGCCGGCGCGGCGCTCTTCCGGGGTCATGCTGTGGATGACATAGCCGACGGTCAGACCGAGCGCCCGATATAGCGGACCCATCGCTTCGGCATCCCGCTGCACCAGATATTCGTTTACCGTAATGACGTGCACCGGAATACCGGCCAGGGCCGCAGTTGCCGCCGCCAGCGTCGCCGCCAGGGTTTTGCCTTCGCCGGTTTCCATTTCCGCCAACTGTCCATGCAGCATCACCCAGCCTCCCATCAACTGTGAATCGTAATGCCGCAGATTAATCGTGCGCTCGGCCAGCTCGCGGATCAACGCAAAGGCCCGGATGCAGAGAGGATGACGCAATCCCTGGCTTCGGAACCGACGGCGCAGCTCAATTCGCAGCTTGTCGAGCTGCGCGGTATCAAGAGCAGCCAATGCTTCTCCTTGACGACCGATCGCGGTGCTGACTTTGCGCAAGCCGGACCGGCGGTCGACACTCAGTCGCGCCAGTTGCCCCTGCAGGGCACTGAAGGCACGATCGATCCATCCGCTATCCCGGTTATCCCGTTCAGGATAAGGGCCTGAGATCAAGCCGGGACGCATGGCCTCGGTAGCAGTTGCCAATGATGAACTAAACATAAAATTTCCTCGCTAAGAGCTGTCGCAAACTGCGGTACCACTGCATGGCCAGCGGCATGGTTCCGTGTTCGAATCGGACGTAGACCCGACCTCCGATGTGCGGATCTTTTACGGCTTCCGGCAGACTGAGATCGAGCTGAAAGAGGCTTTTCAGTGCCCGCAGACCGTCCGGATCGGTGGGGTCGACCGGAATGATTCCGCCGCCTGCCGTACCCAGGGCTGCAGAAGGCAGGTTGAAATCCGCTGCCGGGATGATCCGTTGAATGTCGGCTCTCAGAGAAAGCGCCGGCTGCTCGGCCAGTCTAACTTCAATTTTGGTCACTCGTTCCCGCACCAGGCCGATGTCCGCCTGGCTGATCAGAGCGCGAATCGTCGGCCGATGCTCGGTAACGATATAGCCGAGCAGTTCCCCCTTTTTGACAAACCGGCCGGGCAGATTGCGGGCATCGATCAGAATAAAGCTCCCATGAGCCGGACTACGAATCAGCAGCTTCGCCAATTTCTCCTCGGCCTGGTGCAAATCTCCTTTGATCAGTCCGATTTGATCCAGCAGCATCTTACGCTTGACCCGCTCATAGAGCGGTTGGGCTTTGTAGAAGGCATAAAGCTCCTTCAAACGCGCCTGGTAAATGTCAATCTGAACCTCCAGAAAGGGATCGACGCCCCTGAGCAGCGGCTCATCTTTGGCAACCAGCTGCTCGGCAGGGGCCAGCACCTCGACCAACTCACAATCGGTACCAGCCCGAATCATAGATTGTTCCGGCAGCCAAACCACCCCCTGGGTCGAGGTCCAGAGCGGCATAGGGAACACAAACATCAGCAGCACAGCCCCCAAAATAGCTGCGCCCCCAACCATGACCAGCCGGGAGCGCCGGTTGCGGATCGCCGGGTTGTCCAGGAAACGGGACAGACTGCGAACCGCGGGGAGCACCAGCAGGCTGACGGCACCCCACAGAGCGATCAGCATACCGATAACGAAGAAGCGACTGCTGACCAGCCAGACCAGCCCGAGCACAACAGCGATCCGGTAGCAAAATGAGATCGGCCCGTAGATAAGAAACCAGCCCTGCTCCCCTGGCGCGGTAACCGGCGATTCGGCTGTTTCGATTCTCAGCAGGTAGCGCTGCAGCAGATAACCGAGGTAACGGGTGGAACGCAGCCCCAGATTGGGAATTTCGACCAGATCGGCGAGCAGATAGTAACCGTCGTAACGCAAGAGGGGGTTGCCATTGAACAGCAGGGTCGAGATCCCACCGATCAGCATGACATTATAGGCCAGTGCGCTGATCAGACCGGTTTCCACGTTGAGCCAGACGAACAGGGCGAGCGAGGCCAACAGCATTTCGACTATCATCCCCATGGCGGCAACGGCCATCCGGCACCGCTTGTCGGGAAAAGACGCGGAGGCGGTGGCATCGATGTAAGGAATCGGCACCAGGGCGAGCAGCATTATTCCCATCTCATGGACTTCTCCACCCCATTTTTTCACCGCGAAGGCATGACCGAACTCGTGAAAAATCTTGACCAGCGGGAAGATCAGCCAGAGCAGCAACAGATTACGAGGCGCAAACAGCTGATCCGACAGACTGCCGGCAAGCTCGGGCCAGTGCATAACCGCTGCCACCAAGGCGGACAGTACAACTAACAGCCAGAGGATCAAAACACCGCTGTTAAACACGGGAGCTGTTAGAAAGTTCCATTTCGTGAGCAGCCTATCAGGATCGAACAGCGGGAAACGCACTGAAAACGGATTTGTCAGCCGGAACCTATTACTGTTGCTCGGCTGCCCTCGAGTCCGTCGGAACAATTCCATCGTGCTGGGAAGGATGTCACTTTGAATCAGGTCGTTCTCGTGCAACCGTCCGAGCAGTTGAATGACTTCATCCTGGGTCGGTGGAGCCTCGACCGACAGTTTGCCGGCCTTCTCCCAGATTTCCTGAACCGTCCGCTGGCCGTCCATCCGGCCGATCAGTGCATAGGCAGCCGCATTGAATCGATGGCTGTGCCCATTCAAGCTGTTTCTCAGCACATACCACGGCTGCCCCCGGTAGATATGCCGGGAAATTACAGCGGTATCGCGCAGCACCGGTTTGAGTTCTGCGACGCGGTACCAGTATGTGCTGAACATGGATTCACTCATGATTCTTCCTAAGGCAGCCAATTCCAGGCAATCAAACGCAGCCAATCAACCAATCGCCGGGTCCAGATCCAAAGCAGCTTTTCCCGGCCAATTTCTATTTTTGCAATTCCTTCCATGCCGGGACGCATCAGATCAGAATGGGTGTCCATGACAGCCTCGACGCGGAAAAAATTGCGGCCTCCCTCGGTAGATGACACGGGTGTCAGCCGATCGATTGTGATGTTGATCGACCTGTCCGGCATCCCGGACAATTTCAATTGTCCCCGCTGCCCCAGTGAGACCAGACCGATATCCCGGTCGTCGACCTTCAGGACAACCCGGTATTCGTTGGTCGGAGCCACTTCGAATAGCACCTCGCCCCGCTTGACGGGTGAGCCTAGAGCCTGGTCTAGGTCACCCTTGACAACCAGGCCGGAAAATGGTGTGACAAGCTTTACCCGTGCCAACTGCCGTTCGACCAGTTTCAACTGCGCCTCAGCTTGAGCACGTTTGGCGTGGAGAATGGCAACTTCAGCCCGGTCAAATCCGGCCATGGCTTTTCGATACTCCCTGAACAGCTGGGCACGCTGGCTTTGCCACTTTTGCTTTTCGAGACGCAGCTCCTGGTCATCCAGCGTCGCCAGCAGATCCCCCTCCCGGACATAATCACCGGCCCGCACGGAGACCGATGCAATATACCCATCTTGAGGTGCAACAACCCACCGGCAGATCGCCGCTTCCAGCACCGATTCATTGGAAATGCTGAATGTGGCACTGGCCAGGGACAACCAGGTCACCAGCATCGCGCTCAGAACAGCCCCCAATTTCAACGGCAGATGGCGTGGACCGAAAAGTTTGGCGCACCAGCCTTGCATAGAATCAAGTATTTTTAAGGGCAAGGCCCGTTCGTCCCGCCTACGGGCTTCCAAGACCGGTCCGAGCAACAGCCCGATCTGCTCGCACTGCGCCACCGTTTCCGCGCTAAAGGGCTTGTCCGCAGTACGTTCCAGCAGAAGTGCACCGATTGCTTTACTGTTTTTTATCAGTGGCAACGTGCAGATGGCCGCCCCTTGCTGCTCTTTCGCCAGCCGGGAATGAAACCGGCTGACCATTGCCGTGTCGTCTGACTCTGCCGGATACAGGACTGTGGTTCCCTGATCCAGGGATTCGCTCATTGCATCCCGAATTGCCCTTACCCTGTTCGATTGCTGATTGATTCGGGAACTTTGAGACATGGCCTCGACCCGTAACCGGCGGTATCGCTGAAAACCAATACTCACTCGTTGACAGGAAAAACGCTCGGCTAGCTCGTTGGCCACCTCAGTCGCGGCAATCCTGAATTTTTCATGTTCCAATCCGGCGGCAACCAGATCGACAAGATTGACAAGCTGCGCTTTGGTTGTTGTACCCTGCAGCTTTATCATGGTTTCGAGCCACTCAGCCCCAGCCTGAACTTTACGCAACGTTGCCTGTTGTATCGGCCGCGAACCATTGGTCATCTCGATGGCAACAACCCCGTACAACCGGCCATTCAAAAGCAGAGGGCAGGCCAGCGCATCCACTGGCGTACCGGGCTTTTCAGCCTTATTGTTGCCGTTTTTTATGACTGCCTGTTTGTGATGCAATACCTCCCTGGCAAAGTGCAGCAGTGCGGAGTGATCACGCTGTTTGTCCGGCCACAACAGGGTCTGGTCATACGGCCCTTCGTCGGGTGGTCCGGTCAGCAATACGGCCTGGGTCGATCCGGTCATAATCCGGCACTGATGAATGAGCCAGGTTCGTAAGACGTTATTTATCCCCTGCATTTATAAATAAAGCCCTCTGAAACAATTAATGAATTGCGCTCCGGTTGCCTAACAAAGCGTCGGCGCTTTTTGTTCGATCATTTTCAATATTGATTGTTATTAAAGGAACTTAAGGGAAATTTTTTATGACAGCGAAAGCAATTTTTTGGTGTCTCTCGGTCATCGATTGATCGTGAACTTCGAATGTAAAATTACTTAAAACCTATCCCCCGAATCCCATATTTTTACGCATGACTGCATAAGTTTATTATAAAAGGATTTAGCAATTATCATGCCATCGTGTTTTGTTTAATAATCTGCTGAAAATCAGGATAGTTAGAGTGACAGGAAATAATTTAGAAAAGCCACACGGACAAAATTTGGCAATCGAGTGACAAATTTTTTTGAAGCTTTTCAAGCAGGAGCTGGACAAACGATGCTAAATTATGAAATAGGCAATTATCGTGCCATCGTGTTGTATTTGATAATCTGTTGAAAATCAGGATAGTTAGAGTGGCAGGAAACATTAAAAAATGGCAACGAGGTATTAGTTATCTGCAACTTTGAAGATAAAAAGCTTGATTATGACTATAAAAATAGCTATATTTTAAGCTCGCCAATTCTTGAATACAGGAGGGCAAACTTATGGAGAAAAAATTTTCTATTGCTGAAGCAAAAAGCAAGCTCCCAGCTATAATCCATAGTGTCGAAGAGGGTCCGTTGGTCAAGCTGACGAGGCATGGAAAACCAGTGGCCGTTTTATTATCGATTCGTGAATATGAGCAGTTGGCGCGCAAAAAAAAGGGATTTTGGAGCGCGTTAACAGATTTCCGCAAAGCTGTAAAGAAAGCGGATATAGAAATTACGGATGCGGAATTCGAGTTGCTACGAGATACTTCTATCGGCAGGGAAAGTGAGGCGTAATGATGAAGTTTCTGCTGGATACTAATGTTATTTCCGAGTCGGTGAAAACCTCGCCCAATGAAGCGGCACTTAACCTGATAAAACATCATCAACTGGAGATTGTTACTGCGGCACCTGTCTGGCACGAATTGTGTTACGGTTCCCAGCGCCTACCTAGTTCGCACAAGAAAGATATCATCGAATCATTTCTAAACGATGTTTTAAGACCAAATATGATAATTCTGCCCTATGATGAAAGAGCTGCCGAATGGCATGCGCAAGAAAGAGCCCGATTATCATCCATAGGTCAGACACCTTCAATTGTTGATGGCCAGATCGCAGGTATCACCAAAGTAAATGGTTTAATTTTGGTAACGCGAAATACCACTGATTTCAAAAAGTTTTCCGGTTTGAAAGTGGAAAATTGGCATCGGTAATAATATGCGTAACGGACGATCGACGCGCTGATCTAGAGTTCAGGCGCTTCCCATTTCTGGCGACGATAGCACTTATACTAGTCATTAAATAATAATACGAGATCGTATTTACGAATTCATGTACGAAGGTTAGCGAAACTCTAGCAGACACGGGCTCGCGCTATTGTCTCTTCTGATAAGATACCACAAGTTCCCCAAAAGACGTTCGGGCAGAAATATATACGGCATCAATAGTGTACCATAAAGTTCGACCGCTTCCGATAAAGGGAAAACCCGGGCCGAGGGCTGGGCCAATAGACCGTTGATCCGCACCGTTGAACCCGTTCTTCGAAACAGCCTTCGCTTTTGCCGCGGATTGATAACGACATCGATCGTTTCCGCTGCCAGATTCACGTTGCCGGCAGCTTTTGCTCTGATTCTGGAAGTGTCCATGGAAAAATATTCGATATCACCGACGCCGTTTAGAAACTGAATTTTACTGACCAGACAGTTCAAATCTGTGGATTGCCTCCGATCTGCGGTGGTCAGCATTAAATTGAATGCATCTGCGGACAAGAAGTTGATTATGCGGTGTATCTGGCCGTTTTCGAGCGACAGGCTGAATTCACCGTCCAGGTTCGATGCAATCTCACGAGCAGTTCGGCCTCTACTTAGCAGGTCCACGGCCAGGTTGAGTTCTCCGCTGAGAACTAGCGGCTCATGAGCGCTGGCCAGCAGGTCTTCAATGTCAATATTTTCTCCGAGAATATTCAGATCGAATACAGGGGTCTGTCCCGATGCATCGATGATGAAATCAAATTCAGTGAACCCGGCCGCATAGGTCATTTTGGCAGGATAGATACGCATCCGGCCTTTTTCTATCTGGATATCTATGTCTAAATTTTCGATGGCGATATCCTGTCCAACCAGTTTACCGGCATCCAAGGTAATATGGGCGTCAAAATTATTGAGGGCGTCGAAAAATAGAGGTGTATCATCGAAAATCTGATCGTCTTCTTGCGATTGCGCTTTAGAAGCGCTATCGGCTTGCGCCGGTGGCGCTGCCGGAAAAATTCCGATGTCTTCCAGGTTAACGCTTGTTGCAGCAAACCTGGCATCGATCCGGGGTCGCGGGCCGGCAAAGGCGGCGCCGACCGTAGATTGAAAGACGGTATCACCGAAGCGGGTCTTCCCGAAGAATTCTACTTTTTGGGCGTTGCCGTTGAGCCGGCCGTTGATCGCCAGCGAACCCAAGGGCGGCAGCGATACGCCTAACATCGATCCGATTATGGGTGGATCAGGTGCGGTGATGTCCATATCAAGTTCTACCGCCGGTGATTCGAACAAATGGCTGAGCCGGCCCCATGCTTTTATGGCCACACCTTCATCGTCTATCATCCCCAACCGAATCTCATCGATGCGCATGCCGCCGGTGTCACCGGTGACTCTGATTACACCTGTCATCGGGTAGTTGACCGCTTCAGGCTGCTGCAGGTATTTTATCACCCACGGTTGCGAGGCGGCTTCAACAGTGGCCTCCAGTGCCATTTGCTTGAGGTTCTCGACTCGAAGAATTTGGCCCTGCAGATGCAATAACGCCTGCCTCTTCGGTCCGCTGCGGATTTCAAATGCTTCGACATCGAAGCTGCCGCTGCGATCATTTACAGTGGCTTTCATCTGCAGCGGACCCAAATCCGGAAGGTCAAGGCCCTCCAAACCTGGCAACGCAACCAGCCCCGGGGCTGCTGCTGAAAGGGATAGATCAACTCCCGCAAGTGGTTTCTCTTCCGCCATCCGGATGCGGCGAATGTCGCCGGTTGCTGTGATGGTTAGCCCCTGCGGCGATACTGTTGTCAGCTTGGCCTTGGAGACGGCCAAATCTGTAGGATTGCCCGCGATCTGAAAACGTCCGTTCAGTGGCCCCAAATTCGGCACTCTACGGCCGAGTAAATCTGAAAGCGGCCTCAGGTAAAAATCCCGGGCCTCTGCCGTCAGATCGATACCGTCCACAAAAACGTCATATGCATGCAAAACCGAGGCAATTCTCCCGGTTACTTTAAGAACAGGCTTTTTCTTATCCCCGACGACAAGATTTAACCTCCGCATTCCATACGTTCCGTTGCGGTCACTAATTTGCGCACTTGCCTTCAGTGGTCCGAAATCCGGTATGGATATGCCCAACACCTCTGTAAGGGCGGCGGTGTTGTCAGCCGAAAGCAACGTCTGCAGCTTCACACCGGAGGCGGGCCGGTTATCGACCAGCGGAATCCGACCGATATCTCCTGTGAGCTCCATGCGCACCGGGCCGGATTGGCCAATGCTGAAACTCATACCATTAAGGGAAATTGCTTCGATGCTCCCACCAATGCGAGCGTTAATCCGCAGCGGTTTCAGATCCGGCAGATTAGTGATGCCCAGCGGGCCCAGAGCCGCTCTCACTGACGGAGCGTCGACGTGTGCTTGAATATCCGGGCTCCCAAGCAGTCCGCTTTGAGAACTCATATCAAATTCAACCTGACCGGATAGAGCGACCTTTAGCCCATGATTAGTGGTAGTACGGGCATCGATTTCGGTCAGTTGAAACCGATCCGAGGAGCCCCGAATGCGGGTGTTTACCGAAACAGCGCCCAGTTCGGGCATATTCAATCCGAAATCGGACGTCAAAGACCGGGTATTAACGGACTGCAGGTTGATGTTCAGGTCGATTTGGGAGATGGTCTTGTACGCCCCAAAAACCTCCGGAAGCCGACCGATCCGTCCCCAGGATGTCACGCGCAAAGGCCCGGACCCGCCAGACTCTAACCTGACATCTTCCAAACTCAAATGCTTCAAAGTTCCGGTCAACCGTCCCTGAGCGGTGAGGGGTCCCATCTCGGGCAGCGAATCGATCACATAAGGCCGCAAGATATTAGTGGTCGGCATGGACATCATGATGCCTATGTCCATGCCTTGTATTTCTGGTGCTCTGATGATGGCTCCCAGATCAATACGTCCATGGGCGCCGGCGGACAACCCCTGTACAGTCTCCGCCTCAATCTCCAGCTTCTCCATGGCGAGTGCCCCGTTTTTTTCACGCACTTCGCCGGTTATATGAATCTGTTTGAGTTCGGGCAGGTCTTCAGGCAACAGCCAGGTGAAAATCTGCGGGTTCGCACATGATCCGGCAAACTGTATGTTAGTGCCCTCCCCGCTAATCGCATTGTCGATGGTGCCTTTAACTGCAAATTCGAGCAGGGAGCTGCCCGAGAGGGTCACCGATAAATCGGACACTTTGGGGGCGGAAATATCCCCGGTGACCGTCGTATGAAAATTTAGAGCACCCAACTGCGGCACGTCAATTTTCATCAGCTTGTATAGATTCGAGAGTTCATCTGTCTCACCGGATAGACGAAACGCCAATCCCTCCCCATCCAGGAGATCTTCAACGGTTCCGGAAGCCATGATGTTGAATCCACTTGAGCTGAAGGTGAGCATCAACGGATATGGTTCGGCGCCTTTGAAGAGTGCGGCCAGCGCGCCCAATTGACCGTTGATTTTAAATTCGTTTCCGCTTATCGAACCTTCACCATTGACGAACAACGGTCCACTATCCCGAACGTCGTCGATGTGGAACTTTCGCAGCCGAATATCGACCGTACGATCTGCGGCTTTATCGATGATGTCCAGACGGATATTGCCCAATCGAACATTTTCCAGAATCGGTATATTTATCTCCGACAGCGTTTTCAAGGAGAAGGTGCGTTGATCTTCAGATTTAACTTTCTCTCCGATTATCACGGCCATGATGACATCCTCGGCCAGCAGTTCTCTGAATACCAAGGTCCCCGTTACAAGCGGCCACAGAGCGATCTGGAATTGCAACTTTCCGATGGTTGTGACCGGTGGTGGAGGTTTGCCCGGTTCCGGATGGAATCGAATTACTTCTGCCGACAGATATGGGTTTGACGACAACGCTATCGAAAATGGGCCTTCGATCGTTATGGCATTGCCTGTATAGAACTTCACACTGCGAATCGCAAGTCGGCGATAGTCGTCGTTGTCAAAGGTAATGAAGACAATAGCGATCAGCAGCAGGCAAAGGCCAACCAGCACACCCATAAGTAGAAGTATGTATTTGATCCATCGCATCGGGCAATCCCATTAAAGGATGGGAAGCTTTTTCATGCGGCTTTGCATGTCTTTATCTATCTATGGTTTTTTCGAAAATCCAAGAAGTGTATTTATTTAGGGCACATCTTAGAGTGTTTCACCACTCAAAGCTCTTCCGGCCGGGGAGCTTCAAGTCCCACAATCAAGTTTCTGAGCATGAGTGCGATTTTTTCACTGTATGAAAGCTTATTCCATTCTTCTATAAAACGTTGAATATCCTTTGGTTCATCCGTAATGATGTTGTCCACGCCCATCTCGATCATGGAGATCGTATTGCTGAGATCATTGACTGTCCATACGTGAACCTTTCTCTCACGACGGTGCATAACCTTGACCAGTCGCGGAGTGACCCGGGCCGCACTAATGCTCAGAAAATCGAATTCCATTCTGGACAGGTCACCGATCATCTGAAACACGATGAAACCGGTCGTCAGTTCCGGAAATGCCTTTTCGATTTCAGTCAATGCTTCGAAATTCAGAGAGCTGACAACGCAATCCGATGCAAAACCATTGCGCCGGACTATATTCCCGACCTTCTTTGCAAGTGCCGGATCCGCCCAGGTGTACTTCAGTTCGATGTTGAGCTTGATGCGGCCCCGGGCAACGTCGATCGCCTCCTGGAGGGTGGGAATGCGTTCACTGCTGAATTCAGGCCCAAACCAGCTTCCGACATCAATGTCTTTAAGTTCGTGGTAGTCGATGTTCCGCAGCCTACGGCTGACCGATGCCACCCGCATGAGATCCGCATCATGCAATAGAACGACAGCACCGTCCGCAGTGGTCTGTACGTCGATTTCGGCATAGTCTGCGCCTTCGGCGATGGCCTGCTGCAGTGCGCTCAACGTGTTTTCCGGTGCTCTTACTTTGCTGCCACGGTGGCCCGTGATCTCGATATCGCGATTGGTCTCAAGGCGCTGAAAGAAACCCATGCCGGCTGTGATACCAGCAGATAGTAAAACGACGGCTGCAGTCAGCCAGGCTATTTTTCTCACGCTTGCGGGTAAAGGTCCGGCCGAGGCGGTCTGTCTCGGTTCTTGCGTCACCTCAGCCGTCTCAAGGTAAAAATGAGCCATCAACATGACGTGTACCGATTTGCCGATGATCAACCAAATGAGATCTACGATGGCGATAAGTGCCAGCGTTGCCAAAACCGTTGGTACCATCACCTTCAACGACCCGGTATTTAATATCAGCTTTTCTGCAACAGCACTGATCAGCCAGGTCGTTGCCAAAGATGATATGATGACAACCAGCCAGCAGCCGGCCAATGGAAATCCAAATTCCCGGAATCGTCCACGGGTCTGCTGCCAGCTCTTTTTCAAGGCTTCGATCGCCCTTGCATCCTCAAAAACAAGAACAGGTGTTGAAAACAACCATCGTATATACAGCCAGACAGCCAGCAAGAGATACGCTGCGGACAGCGTGCCCGCGATTAAAAGCGCGATCCACCAACTCAAAGGCTGTACGTTCAGATAGAAATAGAGATCCCATTCCCGAAGCAGCCACCAGTACGTCAGCCCAATTCCAAAAATGAAAGGTATCGCTGTCGCCAGGTAAACCACGGCTTGCAGAAGCCCGAGGCGAAACAATGCCGGCAAGCGTTTGATGTGATCCCAAAGAATACGGCTGACCGAGACGCTGCGCCCGCGAACTGCTCTGACAACGATGATCAGCAAGCCGGCCTGCTCTGCAAACCAAAAGGCAAGCACAAACCCGATACTAAGGAAGAGAAAGAGGCTGCCGTGCATCGAGACAAAAAAGGCCACCAGATCGTTATCAGAGACCGCATATTGTCCGCTGCGAGCTACAAGCCAGTTCATAAACCAGGCAGACACCGGTGCAACCGAAATTAGGAATATCAGGGTGAACCAAATTTCGAAAGCAATAGCTGGCCTCAAGACGGCTCTCAGGTGTTCAAACACCCGGCGGTATGGTGCAAAAAGCATCTTATATCTCCGGAAATATAAATGGATGCCAAAGTCCTCAGCACTGCTGAAAATTGTGTGGAGATCGATCCCCAAATTGCTCAAAGTGATCAAAACCGCCATAAGCGTCAACGCAAAGATCAAGCACAGGAGAAAATTCGATTATTATCACCTCCTTCGCAATAGTCAAACCGGCGCCTTAGTGTCGCGGAGATATATCCTTCTTCAGACGTAGCTTTGAGATCATTAAATTCTCTTGCAAAGCCGCAGAGAAAAATCATGAAAACTTAGCAATTCTGCTTGCCGGGTGGTCTTGTCCCGTCGTAGCTCGAAGAGCGAAGTCGGAAGCTTTAACGAATTCTGGCGACTTTGCGAGAGATAATTTTAGGTCAAACATAATATGAACTAATAGATTGTTTTAAAATTGTGGTTTCAGATCTCTCATTTGTGGGCTCGCTTTCGACACGGCTGCCCTCGGACATGAGCTCGGGCCGAATGGAACTCGTCGAAGTACGCTCCCACGGGTATTACCGCATAGCTTAGGGAACGACTTACTAGCGGATTCGCAACGGTGATTTCCTGATGAATAAAATAATAAGCATCGGAAGGAGTAAGCCAAGGGAGGTTACTGTAATTAACAGAATGCCGAGTTCGGAGTAATCGGCAGGAACAGTTACGGCATCAGTGAGCGGATCGAGAATTTCACGGCTCACCGTGAAAATCCGGTTAAGGTATTTGGTTCCAAGGTTGCTCAGTGACAGCGCCAGATTAGTGAACGAGGCCATTACTGCAAAAAAAGTGGCCTTCAGATGCGATGGTGCACTGTTGGCGATCCACGCCAGCATGGGGATCATCGCCACCTGGCCCAGCGGTGACTCCAGCGCAGTGTCAACGATAGCGATGAAACGCGCATCCACCACTCCGGTGGTGAGGCTGGCGGTCCACTCATGCAGCCCGTAGTACATGCCGATAATGGGCAAGCTCAATGCGGACCCGACAATGGTCAAGAAGCCCACGACATAAACAATTGATTTTTCGGCCATGAATCGGCGAAAGATAAACATCCCCAGCAGGGCGAGGCTTCCGCCGATCAATGACAAGGTTGACATGAACTGTTGGTCGAAGCCCAACTCATCAATCTGCCACCAGGTGGTGCCTGCACCAGGGCCGGGAAGGGCACGAAACACGAAAATAATGAGAGCTGTCCCCATTAGGGTGCGCCGGGCAGGAGAGCTTAATTCCTTCAACAGTTTAGCCATTAAAAAAAGGACAATTGCCATGGAGCCTGCAAAAACGATCTCCTGGTTATATGGAATCTGGCTCAATCCCATCGTCAACGTGAAAAGGACAAAGACAAGGCTCCCGCTCAGTATCCACCAGTTGGGTTGAATCTTTTCGCCGGGCCGATCATCAGTCCGTTGAAACAGCTCGGCTTTTATACCATGATTCCGAAGCTTTCTGGCGCGAACCCGCTTTAGCAGGACAGCCAGAATTACCCCCAGCACCGATATCACTGGAATGACCATGGCCATTTTATAAATGCTGGTGTAGACGCCAAGTTTGAGTTCTTCCGGCATTTCACTGACACCGCTGAACATCAGGATATTGATGCAGGAGACAGCGATGCCCCCGCCGACAATCGCCACCCGACCCAGGGTCTGCATGGTGGTATGCATCAGCTTGATGGTTTTCTTGTCGTACGGAGTGCCGCTGTCGTCTACCGTTGGCACGGCCTCGACAGTCATGGCATCGGCCACCACATCTTGAACAACGTAGCCTACGGGTGCGAGCAAGGTAGCCAGAACATACCACCCCTCCACACTCATGTACTGAGTCATAAAGGCCGTTGAGCCAATTAAACCGAGCATTATAGCAAGGCTCAAACCAATGAGTGCGGCCCCGATGAAGACCAAGACAAACTTCCAACGCCAGATCAAATCCACCAAATGACCCAAGGGCATTTTCAACGCCCAGGGCAGACCGACCCAAAATCCGAGCATCGCCAAAAACTCCGCAGATAGTCCGAGGTAGTCTTTGACAAAGAAGGCTCCGACGATGCCGGTCAAACCGGAAATACCGGCCGCCATGTAAACCAAAAGAGGCGGCAGGTAAGACAATCGCACCTGGCGGGCCAGATCGACGAAATGCGTATCAACCCATTTCCAGAGCTTTACTATTGATTGTGTCATTTGAGTAATGCCGGGCAGGTTATTGGACACGGGTTTTCTCCGATGATGGGAGCGTCTGAACTAGCAGATGCCCCCATTCCGTTAGTATTATCCTTGCTGCTCTAAAGGTACAAAAAACTTTCCATTTTCCCTTTGAACCAGCAGCAACAGATGGTCTTTATCTTCGTTCTTGGCGATGTTTTCCTTGACTTCATCGATCGAGTTTACCGGATGGCGGTTCACTTCAACGATAACGTCACCCTGCTGGATACCGGCCTCATGTGCCGGGCTTCCCGGCTCCACACCGACGACAACGACGCCCTTGTCAGCCTGGAGTCGGAACTGCTGCTCAATTTGGGTGCTCAGTTCGTGCAGATGAAGGCCCCACTTTCCCTTGTTCGGTTGGGAAGCTTTCTCGAGTTTCGCCACACCAGATGTCAGCTTTCCCACTTTCACGGATAGCTGACGCTCCTTGCCATTGCGCAGAACCGTAACCGTCACTTCTTCATCCACGGGAGTCGCAGCAACCATTGCGGGCAAGTCGTGGCTGTCCTTTACGTCTCTGCCGTCATAGGCAATGATGATGTCACCGCGCTCGATTCCACCCTTGTCAGCCGGACTGTCAGAGACTACATCGGCTACCAGGGCGCCTTCACGGTTCTCGACCTGCATTGCTTTGGCCAGATCAGGTGTAACGGTTTGGATGTTGACCCCGAGGTAGCCGCGGGTAACTTCACCGTTGTCTACCATTTGAGGGATAAGCGGTTTGGCCGTGTTGACCGGAATGGCAAAACCGATGCCTTGACCCTGGGGAATGATGGCGGTGTTGATGCCTACTACTTCCCCCCGCATGTTGAACAGCGGACCGCCAGAATTACCGGGATTAATGGAAGCATCCGTCTGAATGAAGTCATCGTAAGGTCCGGCACCGATGACCCGTCCTTTGGCGCTGACGATACCGGAGGTTACGGTGTGATTCAGACCGAAGGGATTGCCGATGGCGATAACCCAATCACCAACTTTCAGCCGTTCGGAGTCGCCCAGGGCGGCCGATGGGAAAGATTTTTTTGCCTCGACCTTCAGAACCGCGAGATCCGTTTTGGCATCGCGTCCGACGACCTTGGCCTTGTATTCCTTTTTATTGGCCATGGTGACGGTTACCTCCTTGGCACCGTCAACCACATGGTTGTTGGTGAGAATGTAGCCGTCTTTACTGATGATGACGCCGGATCCCGCTCCCTGAGTCCGATAGTCACGGGGCATTCGCGGCATCTCTTTGAAGAATCGTTCGAAAAAGTCTCCGAAGGGTCCTTCCGGAATTCGATACCCTTCAAAGGCAACTTTTTCGATCTTGGTTACCTTGACATTGACCACCGTCGGACTCAGCTGGTCCGCCAGCCCGGCAAAAGAGCTCGGCATGGCCGGTGGTGATGGGGTGGATACGCGAGTTTCGCCGGTTAAATCCCCAGCCACTGAGGGGCTGGTCCAGTTGAGGCCTGAAGCCATTAAAAGCCCGGCTACGAGAAAGGGAATCCCGACTGCGAGTATGCCTTTCACCCCATGGCGTTTATTGTTCAGTTTTTGATTGAATTTGGTAATCATTTTACTTTCTCCTTCATTGATATTTAAGGTTTTGTGGTTTCGTGACTGCCGGTGTCCAAATCGGTCGCAGGTCACTCTCGCATTACACACCGTACAGTAGCCAACAGGTCATAGAGGTTAAATGGCTTTGCCAAAAAGCTCACATCCTCCGCACGAACAGCAGGTAGATCCCAAAGTGATTGATCCCCGCTAATCAGGATAAAGGGAAGGTCAGGATCCTCGGCTGACCAGTGCAGGAAAAAAGCATATCCCTCGAGTTCCTTCGAGAAGGGATCCAAATTAATGTCGGAGATAATGACAGCAATATTCTCACTACCCGTCTCCTTTATGCACATATCAGCTTCCTCCACCGATCCCACGCTGATGACCTTATAGCCTGCACGCTGCAGGAAAAAGTGCAGTGCATTTCGAGCCCCCTCATCGTCCTCCACCAGAAGAATGGTGGCTTGCTTGGCCGATGTGTGATCTGACGCCATAGAGCAATCCATCAACCATTCACTCATTTTCAATCCTCCTTTCCATTTGAATTTTACCCCTAGGACCGGCCCTTGATGGATCGCCTGTCCGTTGTTGATAGATTAAGCGCTGCACATTAAAAGCAGATTAATTGAACATTAAAAGTTCCTAATGAAGGTCATTATCCGGTAATACCCGATCTCCTGCTCCAAGCGGATTCCTTTACCTTTGCCATGCTCTCGACCTGGATCTGGCGAATGCGTTCCCGCGAGACTCCGAATTCATCGGCCAGGTCCTGAAGGGTGCATACGGTTGGCACCCCAATTCCAAAGCGTCTCCGCAACACTTTCTCTTGCCGAGATGTGAGACTGGATAGAGCCATGGGAATCTGTGCCGTCAGGTCCCTCCGGATCACTTCTTCTTCTGCGGTGACGGCATCTTTGTCAGAAATGAAATCCACCAGATGGGAGTCTCCGTCACCGACTGGCGTTTCCAGTGATATGGTGCTGTACCTTTCGGCAGTCGCGATGATCTTCATCACTTTGCTCAATGGGAGTTCCATTTTTTTTGCGATCTCCTCAGGGGTTGGACTCCGACCCATTTCTGAACTGAACGCCTGTGAAGTCCTTCGCATCCTGTTAATTGCCTCGTTCATATGAACCGGGACTCTGATGGTTTGCCCTTGCTCCTGGGTGGCACGTCGAATTGCCTGCCGAATCCACCAGAAGGCATATGTACCGAACCTAAGTCCTCGACGATGGTCGAACTTTTCCATGGCTCGCACAAGACCGATGTTCCCTTCCTGAATTAAGTCCAGCAACTGCAGCCCACGGTGGGTGTATTTTTTGGCGATACTGACGACCAATCTAAGATTCGCCTCTACGAATTGTTTTTTGGCGGCCTCCACATCTGCCTGGACTTCAACGAGTCTCTCCAGGTCATCTTTGAGCTGGGATCTGGATGCCCAGGCTTCCATCTCCACCCGGCAAATTGCCTTCGCGGCAAAGTCCATCACTTTTCTTATCCTGTGGAATTTTTCCAAAGAAATCCCGCTATGCGAAAGCTGGTATTCTGCTTCTTCAGAATCGCTTTCTATAAGGCGAAGCAGTCTTTCGGTTTCCGCCGGAGAAAAAGGCCATCCTTCTTTGCACTTTTTAATGACAGATTCAGACTCTTCGATACTCTCCACAAAAGTTTTGAGTTCCTGAACAATGCGATCCATGTGTTGATCGCTGAGCTTGATTTGCTCCAGATCTTTCGGCGTGGGCAGTGGTGTTTTCTCATTCTTTTTTCTCATCTTAGATTTTCTCCAACCACCACCTTCATGCAACTGCATTTGCCGATACAGTCCGTTACATTGATTGACTTGCTCGCGAACCGTACCTGGATACTTTTCTTCTGACCGCCCCATAACCTTCTGAACAACTTTGGGATAGCGAATCACCAACCGGGCAATTTTCGCACGGCCTGCTTCGATTCGTTTGGCGAGTTTTATCTCTTCCTTAGGAGTTAAAAGAGGTGTCCGCGCTATGGTCCTTAAGTAGAGCCCGAGGAAATCACCATCACACTTTTCTCCCTGTGATGCCTTAATCTTTTCCAGCCAGGATAGTTGCGCGTGGTCGCTTTCGCTTGAAGACCGGTAATGCACCTCCATAGAAGATACCTTGTTTAGTGTCTTCTCATTGCCTGACATTATGAAAGCCTTTCATTGAGAATGTGTTTTTGGAAACTGCTGCACCAATTGAACGGAACATTTTTATGAGAACTGCCATGATAGTCGAAATAGGGACCAGGTGATGCAATTCTCTGGGTGCTGTAGGTCTTAATGATAGGACACAAACATTAAGGAAGGATTAAATGAAAATTAAATTTTTCTAATTTTTGAAATATCCAGGGCAGGGTTGGCTGGAAGGCAAACCGTAAAAGTGCTCCCTTGACCGGGGGTACTTTCAACCTGAATTCGCCCCCCGTGGGCTTCGGCGACAGAGCGGGCGATGCTGAGCCCCAGACCAATGCCCCGTTCATCTCTGGAGCGCGTCTCGGTGGCCCGGTGAAACCGGCTGAAGATTCGCTGTTGCTCATCTCCGGAAAGACCAATTCCCGTATCGGAGATCTTCAGCGACGCCCAATCGTTATCGGATTGAAGAGACAGGGTGACTTTACCACCGGCCGGCGTGTATTTGATGGCATTGTCCACCAGGTTCAACACAAGTCTTCGCAGATGCTCTCGATCTCCAGGGACAGAAACAGTCTCCGGCAAACTCGCGTGAAGGCTTATTGAATGGTCATCCGCCACAATCCTCATCTGTTCACAGATCTCCTGTAAAAGCTGCTTTAACTCCACCGGACTCAAGTCCATACGCAGCACTCCGGCGTCGGCGCGAGCGAGCAGTAGCAGGCCATCTACCAAATGATTGATCCTGTCGATCTCCTCGAGCCCGCTTTTAAGGACACGTTGATATTCCTCGGGACTCCTCTGCGAACGGAGAGCGACTTCCATCTCACCTTTCAGGATGGTGAGGGGAGTTTGAAGCTCATGGGAGGCATCGGCACTGAATTGACGCATTTGATGAAAAGCATCATCCAGCCGGCCAAGCATATCGTTGAGTGTCTTCGCCAGCCTGTCCAATTCATCGTCACTGCCCGTCACCTGCAGCCGCTCGTCTAAGTGCTCTCCACTGATCCGTTGCGCAGTCCGCGTCATTCGATCCACCGATTTGAGCGCCCGGCGGGCCAACAACCATCCACCCCCGCCTGCCAGCAGCAGAGCAAGGGGGAGCACAGAGGCCATAATCAGGAGAAAACGGCGACGCGTCTTGTACATATTTTCCAGTGACATCCCCACCTGAACCAGGTTGGAGACACGTCCTGCTTCAGTCACAGGCATGGTCACAACCCGCACCGGCTTGGATCCGGTGGATTCAACCGTCTCGAAGGTGGGCAGTCCTTGGGATGCATTCTTCAAGGCTTTGGGGCTGAGGGATAGTTCCTTCGCGCGTGGACGAGACTGACTTGGATCACGCCGACCCAGTGGGTCGAAGATCTCTATATACCGATCAAGAGGCGAAAAACCAAAAAAGCGACGGAAGAGCTTATCAATGTCTGATGGGATAAATGGTGTGCCATCCACCCGGGCTCTCTTGGCCAAGACTTCAGCAACACCATTCAGGGCCGTATCTATGTCGCGTGAGAGGCTGTATGCCAGGAGTCCATAGGCGGTGCCGCCCAGGAAAAGGAACGTCACGGTCAGCAGGCTGGTGTACCAGACAGTAAGCTTTGCACCGATGGACCTTATGCGCATGGGTTACTCCACTTTCATTACGTACCCAACGCCTCGAACCGTGTGAATCAACTTGGGTTCATGACCGGTTTCGATTTTATTTCTCAGGTAATTCACATACACGTCGATGACATTGGTCATAGGGTCGAAGTCGTAGTCCCAGACATGATCGGCTATCATAGTTCTCGTGAGTACGCGATCGGGATTACGCATGAAGTAGTCGAGAAGGGCAAACTCTTTGGTCGAAAGCTCAATCTTCTCCTGACCACGGTAGACGAGGCGTCTAGCCGGATCCAGTATGAGATCGGCTACTTTAAGGAGCGGTGCTTCTGCGTCGGTTTGCCGTCTGAGCAAAGCCCTGACCCTGGCCAGAAGTTCCTGGAAAGCAAAGGGCTTGGTCAAATAATCATCGGCGCCGGTATCCAATCCGATAACCTTATCCTCTATGGCTGCCCTGACGGTAAGGAGAAGAACAGGCGTGGTTACCTTCTTCTTTCGCAGCTCCTGAAGAACGTCCAATCCATCTTTTCCAGGAAGATTGATGTCCAATATGATCAAGTCATGAACCCCATCAAGACCCATCATCAGCCCTGTTTCACCATCTGAAGCCGAGTCGACGGCATAGCCCTCCTCTTCAAGGCCCTTCTTGATGAAGCTTGAAACTTTCTTCTCGTCTTCCACCAAAAGAAGTCGCATCCGTTCAACCACTCCTCGGTATATTGTTACGTAAATACGGTAACGTATTATTTGATCAAGCCCTATGTATAGTCCAATTAATCGTGCTCACCACAAAGGCACAGAGAGCACATAGGTGTGACATTTTTATTTTTATATATCAGCTTCTCAAACCTTTCAAGGGCGACATTCCATCTACAGGGTAACGCCAAGGTAACATTGCATGTCATGCTTGACCAAAAATTACCTCACGCAAAGTCGCAAAGCTGTCTTTATCTTTCTTTGCGTCTTGACGTGAAAATTTAATAATTTCAATGCTAAGTTTCTAAAATAATTTATTTCCAATCCCATCTGAAATTCCATAAGTATATAGGTCTCCGTCATCATCATTATTGCCGGAACCGGAACAGCTACTGATTATTGGCGTTATTCACCCACTCCAGCAAGCGGCTTTCGAGTAATTCATAGAAAGGATTGTGCCTCAAACGCACCAGCCAGTCAGCAGAAAAACGCAGTAAGCCGCGCTCTCCCTGGATGGGCATCTGACCGAGGAAGATGGTATCCGTCTTCTGAGGTGGATGCAAGCCATATAGCGGATCATCCGGGGGGAACGGCAATGCGATATGGGATAATGAGAACGTGCCCGTCGGCCAGGCAAAGTTTAGTGGTTCGGTCGATGTTACTTTTGAAAACGGTCCTTTGCGGCGAACGACGATTTTCGTGCTCTCAGGATTGGCGTTGGTTACCAGCGTAAGACTGAACGGCAGGGCTGCATTATCCATGAGACGGGCGGTCAGCGGTCCCGGATCCGATATCAGTACGGTTCTAGCTACATTGCGACGGTTGATATCGAATAATACGAGTTTGTGATTGTTGGGTGTCAGGTGCTCGAGCAAGTTGTCAATAACAGAAGCGGTAGAGACGGTCGCATCGACAGTGGACAGGAACACCAGGGTCGGTGGAAAGTTCCCGATGGAACCGGATGCGGCTCTGGACTCGACACGCCTTGCCACGGCGCGTGTCAGCCGATGAACCTGGTCCCCGGCGTTGGTGGTGAAAGAGTTGTACTTAAAGGGGTCGAATTCCGGCAGAATCGATGTCCAGGCAAACTTTTCAAGTCCCGGCAGGTGCGACAACATTACCTTCCAACTGGCCAGCACTGCAGCAGGACTGATACCAATGGCAGGGGAGATCAGCACCAGGCTGGCCGGCAGCGGATGGTTGACTCCCTCCAGCGCGCTGAGCGCGTAGTCGATGGCCAAAGGTGCACCGGTCGAATAGCCCACGATGTGAATGGTGTCTTTGCGAACTTTGGACGCAAGGTGAGCCATGCACAGCCGCACTGCGGCGGCCATATCCTCCCAGGTGATGGTTTTGAGTCCCGAGGGTATGGTGCCGTGACCGGGGAGGCGCAGGCCAACCACCCAGTAGTTATGCCGGTTGAGGACCTTCCCCAGAGCCCGGAGGCTGTAGGGTGAGTCGGACATACCGTGGAGCAGCAGCACGCCACCGGCAGGATTTTTGGCAGGCAGTTCGAAACTGCGGTTCCAGTTGGGTTCCCATCTATGCGGATCCGCAGCGCTGCCGGTACTGTAGCGGGCCAGGTTCAAAGCAGGCCCGCTTTCAGTGCGAGCGTATATTATTTCATCCAACTGCGCGAACAACTTTTCTTCCAACCCTCTGTAGTCATCAAAGGTTCGAATCTCATCCGCTTTTTCTCTTGTGAATTCCGCTGTGAGTTCTTCAGTGTGCCATATCTCCAGGGATGGACCGCTGCGAACCCAGTAGATGTAAAGCGCAACCGCCCCCAGAACGAAACCAAGCACGGCCACGGTCAAATAAAGGGCCAACCGTTTGAAGATAAGGGCAATACGTCTCATTTGGGACGTCTCCTTTTTTGCTGCCGTCCTTCGAGCACTTTCCGCAGCTCCTTTTCTTATTCTGTAGTGAGGTTGGTCTGTATGGATTTTCCCTTGTTTTTTTCGTCCTTGGTGATCAGCGCCACGTCTTCCATGTCGGTCAGATAATATTACTGCTTCTTGGAGCGCTCTACCCGCATGGCCAATGCTCAACTCTCGTCATTTACACCGATTACTACAACCTGAATTTTTCACGAGTCCGCCAAAGGCGGATAAATAGGAGGCTTTCATATGCAAGATTCAGCTACTAAATTGCTCATGATAACCTCCCTTTGTCAAGTTGAGTTAAAAAAGATAAAGTAAAAAATAGCGCTTGACGGTCCCTACGCCTCTGTTGCATAAACATCGTGGCAAATAACAGATACAAAAGAGGACATTGTATGAATACCCGACCTAGCGAGCTGCTTTTGGCGCATCTGATCATCCTGCTGCCGCTTTACTGCATCCAAACGGCCACAGCTGAAACACACCCGAACCGAATTTCCCTGGCGATCAGCGGCGGGGCAAGCAAAGGAGCTTATGAAGCCGGACTGATCTGGGGCATGATCCAGGTCATCCGCCAAAGTGGACAGACCGGAGGCTGGACTCTGGGCGGAGATCCGCGGCCCATAAAGATTGCCAGTATTGCCGGCACATCGGCGGGAGGTATCAACACCGTGCTCGCGGCACTGGTCTGGTCGGTGAACCCGGAAAACGCGGGGGGATTCAACAACCGCCTCGATGACAATATATTCCGGGACGTGTGGCTGACTCCCGATGTCAACCGATTGTTGCCGCAAGACGCAAGATCTCCCATCTATTTGCCCGTGGACGCGCTGCTCTCCCGAAAAGACCTGGTCGCCGTCTCTCGTGAGCTGAGGGAAAAATGGCGCCGGCCGGGAACCTTTCGCCCCGGGCTTCGGCTGCCGCTGGGGGTCACCGTTACCCGTGTTCGACCCGATACCATGTTCGTCAGCGGCGTGGCGGTGGACAACCAACGCTTCTTTATACCATTTGAAATGCAGACCCAGACAGATGGCAGCGCTAAGTTTTTTTTCGATCCCAAAGAGTACCCGTCCTTGAATGATCCGGCCATGATTCTCATGCCCTGGCCCGACGATGGCACACCCTTTAGTGTTTCAGATCAGCAGATCGAAAATGCCTTGCTCACGACCAGTGCTTTCCCTGCCGGTTTCGGGCGCAAGCGTTTGCAATACTGTCGTCTGACAGCTTTTGCGACGGGTAGGGGTAACACCACAACCGCCCCAAAGGAAGCAGCCGGAGTTAACGAAAATAAGCTCGTGTGCCCGGATGGCTATGAACTGGCGGAAGCCGAGTTTGCCGATGGCGGTTTATTCGACAACCTGCCCATCGGCCTGGCCCGCCTGCTTTCAGAGTCGAGCACCCTGCACCAGAAAGAGCGCCTGCCGATCAGATATGTATACATCGACCCGGACCGCCAGCGCTATGAATCACGCAGGTCGGACGTTCAGCTATCCTGTGATGGCGAAAATCCTCCGGAAGCCTGCCACGAAATGACCTTCAATCTGGCCTCTGAATTGGTCGTCCTCGGCGATGCGATCGGTACCGCCCGCACATTCGAACTCTTCCGCGAATTGACCAGTGACCGCTGGCGACTGAACCTTTCCCACTTAAGCCGCAAGACGGCCGACATCATCGATGAAACCAGGCTGGAGGTGAAATGCGATGCCGCCCTTCCCTATTTTAATCGCCGGCTGAGCTGCAGCGACCGCTTGCGGTATGCTGGAAGGCTCCTGGATCTCGCCTATTCCTACCGGTTTACGCTCATATGGTCCCCCCTGTCCGCCGATGCCCTGATGCGCGAAGGAATGGCATCGGAATGCCGCCCGCCTTCAGACGGACCCGATCAGGACTTCGCCGCTTTATGCAACATCGACGCCCAACGGCTTAGAAAACATCTGGCGATTGTGCTGGCCGATCTTCCAGTGGAGGCAGTTGCGGAAGAAAAGAACCTTCAAAAAAATATCCGGCGTTCGGCCTTATCGGTCGATTCAGACCGAAAGTTGCATGTACCCAATCGTGGGGGCCCAATCACCGGTTTGCTGCTCGGATCTTTCGGCGCATTTCTCGATTTCAAATTCCGCGAATTCGACTACTTTGTCGGTATCTACGATGCCATTGTCAATATCACCGAAATCCAGTGCGCGCGAAGTTTTCCCTCTCAGGACCAGCAAGCCCAGCTGCAAACCTGCCGTGACCGGCTGAGCCAAGAGCTATACAATCTAACAGGCGTGGTGGACAACCCCGGCGCCAGGTATCTATTCGCGCGGATGGCCAGGCAGGAATTCGGCCAAGTTGGGGGGCTGCGCTATGCCTACGATCCAATGCCGGCCGAAAATCGCGATGTTCGCATCATATTCGAAGGACTCAACAAAGCAGTTCTGCCCACCGATGAAGAGCAGGAGGAACTGGAGGGAATGCTCGCGACCGAACGCGAGTTTTTCGAACACCTCAAGGCCGAAGGATTCGAGCCCACCGTACCGCCTGAAGGCGCGAGGTCCCTGTTAAGCTTTATCATGGATGATCCGGATTTCTGGGCCCACGAACTGGTCAAGCGTGCAACCGCTCGCCTGGTTTACCTCGAAAAACAGGCAGAAGACATTTACCGGGCCCGGGAACCCGATCCTGAAAAACAGGAGAGTGCCTATACGACCCTGATGGGTGCCGGTGCCCTGGTACTCCGAACCGCAACCTATAAGTACCCGCAGTTCACCTTTGCGCCGTCGACCGCACCCGAGCAGTGGTTCTGGCGAAACATCATTCCATATGAACTTGCATTTGATTTCATAGATGGCGACGTTCAAATATTGTGGCAGCCAACTTTGAGTTTCAAATACTTCAATGCCGGCGTCCGCTTCGGGTTGGGATTTACCAGTGGTGCCTTTACTTCCCCTTCAGGTAAAGAGCGTGACAATTATGGTATGATCGGCCTGGACCTTACGCGTAATGTACCTTTGTCGGTTTTCTCCGGATGGGGCATTACACCGGCTGTATATCATCAATGGAAAGACTCGGTGCTTAGCGATCAGACGACTTTTGGATTGGACGTGCATGCCAATCTGCTTAACAATCGGCTGCGGTTCAGTTTTGGGGCCCGGGATATCCTTAACAAAGCCGGTGATACGCTTTTTCTGACGATAGGGGTTGCCGACCTGCCCGGCCTGATCTACTGGTTGAGCCGTTAGAATTTGCCGCGGCTCAGTCTTACGAAGCCGGGCTTGCCCGAACGCTGTCAGCACTGTTCTTCGAAGAGGGACCGCTTATTTACCCTATAGTTGCATAAAATACTGCATTCAAACTTGGTCGTTAGGATGAAAACCGTTGTGAGAATTGACTGATCCTGGATCCTGGTTTCTGGATACCGGATGTTTCTGGATCTTATTTTTGTGTATTAATATATATCCAGCATCAAGTATCAAGCATCCAGCATCTGCCCGGAAAACGCAACCGTCTCACGAATATCGGCAATGCTAGATCACAAGAATCAATGCAATGTTAGGGTTTATTCGATCGCTTCGCCAACCGCACGCGTTTCTTCTTCCGGCTCGGGCTCCTGAGTCACTTCCGGGCCAAGCAGAATGGCGATCGGCCGGGTTTGAGGGCTGGAATCCAGAGCATTAATTAGCGCCATTGTAAGCGGCACCGCCAGAAAAACACCCACTGTCCCCAGCACCCAGCCCCAAAACAGTAGTGAAAGGAACACTGCCAGGGTAGAGATTCCAAGTCCACGGCCCATGATCCTGGGTTCCAGGATGTTTCCGATTACGGTGTTGACCACAAGGTAGCCCAGCGCGACCAGCAACATTGTCTGCAGATCAGTCTGTACCAGCGCCATCACGACTGCCGGCACCATCATCAGAATGGCGCCAACAAAGGGTATGAAATTCAGCAAGAAGGCCAGTATCGCCCACAGGACAGCGAAGTCGATTCCGAGAATCCATAGCCAGATCCAGATGCACAGCGCAGTGGCAAAACTTGCGAGGCATTTTATCACCATGTATTGATTTATAGCGCTAAATACACGGCCAAGCCGTTCCTCGGCCTCCTCCGTGAGATGAAATGCCATCTTCAGTTTAGCCGGAAGGCTGGACGCCTCGAGCAGCATAAAAACGACGGTGAGAAGGACCAGCAGGCCGGTACCAAAGGTACCGCTCACCTTTGTCAGGGCGATACGCACCAAGCCTACGGCTATGGTAGGGTCGAGAATGTCTTTGACCGCTTCGCGGGCGCTGGTTACACCGATATCTTCCAGCCAGCCGCCGAACTGATCGCTTAGCAGGACCACACGCTCCTGATAACTGGGCAGGCCATCCCTGAATCCCTCCAATTCTCCGGTAAACACCAATGCCAAAATACTGCCGGCCTCAAGGAGTACGATCACGATAATCGCCAGGGCGAGCCATTTCGGCACCCGTTTACGCCGCAACCAACGTAATGGCGGGGTGGCGATGATAGCGATGAAGGCAGCGAGCAGGACGGGCGCGACAATGGATGCAGCCACGTGCAGGAAGGTCGCTACAATGGCCATGGCAGCTGTAACTATCAAGGCCCGTGAGATGGGGGAGAACCTGGTGAAGCCATTCATTATTCTATCTCCGTTAAGGACCATAGAAGAAACGCCCGATTCAACTTCTATACAGAGGAATTGGTGTCGCTTATCTCGTCGAAAGGTCGGGCCACTCGGAAAATGAGCCAGATAGAGAATGCCAGTATTATTAACTCAGCAGTAAGAATAAAAAGTAAAGTCATTAAACTGACCGCATCAATTGCAGATAGTGTCTTCGTAGGATCCGCTCCCATTGCGGCAACCGGAATACCGGTTTGCGGAGTTGCCATGAGGGTAAATAGCAGTCGCCCCACCGCACTAAACATCAGTATTATTGAAAATACAATACCCAGACAACTTGCCCACAGACCAATCCAGACGGTTTTCAAAACTGAAGACTGGGGAGGGCATGACTCAGGATCGGCAATCCGATTGGCCAGGCGGGTATATCGAAAAAACCAAATAGTAGTAAAAACCATTACCAGCAGGCTGCCATAGGACAGGTAGTTACCCAGATCAATTCCCTTGCGTTGGGCAGACTCGGGACTGCTGGCGATCAGGACATAGAGCAGCAAGAGGATTGGGACGGAAATCAGCACAAGTTGCATCCAGAATCCAATCCAGCCCAGTCGCGAAAACTGCTTGGCCAGGTCTTCTGGATTCGGGCGCTGCCACTGCGCATTCGGTTTATGGGCCGTGTTTAAGCTGGGTTTTTCAGCGGCTAAATTTGAATTCGGCATTGTGATCGTCCTCCCGTCATCAATCATATTGCTCTGTTTTCGGCTGGTTTTAATATTAAATATCCTCAATCCATTATTCATCCGGTTTAGCTGGCATATGCACAACACGCTGTGGAAACGGAATTTCAATGCCGTTGGTCTTGAAAGCATCCCAGATTGCCACCCTTACGGCACTGCTCACATTGGCAATGCCGTTTTCAGGATCACGTATCCAGAAGCGCAGCTCCATTTCAATCGAACTGTCGCCGAAGTTTTTAAGCTGGCAAACGGGTTGAGGATGATCGAGCACGCGATCCGTATTTTGAGCCGCCGCGATCATCAATTCCATGACCTTGTGGACATCGGAGCCATACGACACCCCCACACCGATTTTGACTCTGATAAGCTTTGTAGAAAACGACCAGTTGACTACGCGATGGGTAATCAAATCTTCGTTGGGAATCAGATATTCGGCGCTGTCTCTGGTGACGATGGACACATAACGGGCTCCCATTGTTTTGATCTGACCGTAGGTGTCTTCGATCGCGATCACATCGCCGGGTTTGATGGATCTATCCAGTAGCAGAATCAAACCACTGAAGAGATTGGATACCACTTTCTGCAGACCAAAACCGATGCCGACGCCCACAGCACCGCCGATAAAAGCAAAGGCATAGAGATCGATCCCTAAACTGCTCATGGTGATCAGAATCGCTATAACCGCGAGCGTAATGGTTATAGCTTTGGACAGAAGAACTTGCATCGAAGGCGACAATCCTTCGAGGATCGAGAGGTGTCTTTCAAGTATTGCTGAAACGCTCGAGGCCAGCCGCAGTAATACGATTAGGATAATGATGGCTTTGATCATTATCAGGGCCGACAGTCTCGTATCACCAACCGTAATGGCCAGCTTATCCAACAAAGTGAGGGTCGGATCGAGAAGAGATAAGATGTGAAGCGCCGCTATGGACCAGGCTATAAACGCTATAAACTTGGCCCAATGGGCTGCACGCACAATCGAAGTGAGCAGGCGAATGACGACCCACGCGGTCAGCAGGCTTTCGAACAGATTGAGAAGATAGACCTTCAGTCCGAGGTGCCGGAAAACCACCATCGCCAGCCACAGCAAAATGACCGTAAACACCCAGGGGAGTGTTTGCTCAAGCGTATACAGAAAACGACCCAGCGTGAATTGCTTTAAGTCGCGCGCTTCTATTGCCGCATACAATTTCGACTTTAGCGGTCTTGCGAACAACCGCGCCAAAAGCATACCAGCAGCCACTGCGCCCAGATTAAGCAGGCTGTGCCCGACGAATATCTCACGGTCAAACCAGCTATACAACGCTTCAGTTTTAGCATACCAGAAATCGGGCTGTAGTAACTGATCCATTTTCAAAGCTCTTGATTTCCTCCTCCAGAGCGGTGTTTGGGACTAGAATTATTCTTTGTGTCTGAATTGGTCCCTAAGGTTGGGTTTCTCCGCTTTGGCGGATCAACCAAACCTAGAAAATACTAAACTGTTAACTGGTGGATTGTTTACAAATCGATGTTTCAGATTCGCCATCCGTGTGTGCGCCTTCTGATCGGCTGCCTTCGACAAGCTACATTCGGCCTGGGCTCATGTCGAAGGCAGGCCCCCAGCCTGTCGAGGGGAATTCTTCGCAGGCCAGGCGCGCTACATAGTCCAGTCGCGGCAAGATGCCGCTCCCACAGCATTGCAAAAGGACTTAGGAAACGATCAAATAATGCCCCCAATAATTGCTACCGTCCGCGAGTCAACACCCAGTATGCTCTGCCGGCCGGTGTCTCCATTCGATATTCCGGTCGGCTCCGGGGCATTTCGGTATTTACGAGCCGTAGAAACAAATCATCGAAAAACTCCGGTGTTTCCAGACTGAAATTGTGAAAATTGCGGGTTCGATTCACCGGCGTGACATCCACCAGGGTGACGAGCTCGTCCTCCGGATCCACCAGCTCAAATAACCTGGCAGCCGCTTCAGACTGGTCCGGATTATTCGGGTTCAGCGTGCTTTCTCCCAAGCGTCTTCCCCGGTTTATGATGCGGCTCATCAGCAAGGCGCGATCGTTGGAGGACACATACACCGTGAGATTCCCGGACAGAGCAGCAATCTCACGTTTGAACTGGTTGTTAAACTCCTCCTTATCGACATCCGGTGCCGTCAGCACCACATTTTCGATCTCGGTCTGCGCATCGGCCAGGTCCACTTCCCGGTAGAGTATGTGGAAGGCATGCACGACCACCTGAGCACCCATGCTGTTTGCGACCAGCCACAATCTGTCAGGTTGAACTTGCCTAATGATCAATTCCAGAGTCCGGGCAAGTTCAGATCCTGATTCTCCGGCAATCCCTCGTGCGCGCCGGTATCCGCGTATAGTCGATCCCTGGTCGCCCGGCCAGTCGAAAACCAGCACCGGCGAGTCGATGTCCAGGACGTGACTCAGAAACGCGGTCTTGCGCAAAGCCGATGGAAAGCGCTCTCTGAAGCCATTGATATTGATGAGAATCGATCGCAGCGGCGAGGCTTGAACCTGCTGTCGCATTTGTGTGATGAATTCGTTCTGGTCCAGCAGCTTCACCTGATTGAGCTGGATTTCCTCATTTTGGAACCAATCGGTCGGGTTGATGATCATTCCGATACCCAGTGTGGGCTCGATCCCGGTGTCAAACAGACCATATTTGAGTCGCACTTGCCGTTGGTTTCCGAAGCGTTCCTCCAGCGGCCCTTCCTCTGTTTCCAATCCACGATTGGTGACGAAGAAAAACCGGTAAGCACCCTGGTCGCCTTGCCTTGTAACCAGCATCCGCCGGAATTGAAATGCCTCGGCGCGCTCCAATGCCAGGCGCGTGGGCCGGTAGAAAAAAAGCACCAATACTCCCAGGAAAAGCACGACCAGCGCCGTGCCAATCAACAATCGTCGTTTAAAGCGAGTCATCGTGTCCTCTCTAGGGCGGTCCCCATAAAAGTGGGATGCACAAGTGGACTATGGCAAGGTTCTTCCAAGTATCCACAAAGCGTCTCCTGCACCGATTTCACCGGGCAGATCTCCTGTGTTGCAACTTTATAGATTCAGGGGCGGATAGCCCGGTAAGATGTTTGAGCAACACCGGGCTATCACGAAAAGGACAAATTTACCCTTCGAGCACTTTCTGCAGCTCTTCTTCCTTGTCTTTGGTGAGGGAGGTTTGTATGACTTTTCCCTTGAATCCTTTCAAACCTTCCAGCACCTTGTCCGGTGTGGCTTTGCGCACCAGTACGAAAAGGGCTGAGGTGCCGGGAGTCAACGTTTCACCCAGCTCCTTCATAAAGTTATCACTGACACCAATATCCGAAAGCTTGCCGCTGATGGCTCCGGCGCCGGCGCCCACGGCCGCACCCAGAAGGGGGTTGAGAAAAAACATACCGATGAGCATGCCCCAAAACGTACCGCCTACGGCTCCCGAGGCCGTCAGGTTGACTGCCTGATGCAGTTTGACCTTGTCTTTTTCGTCCTTGGTGACCACCACCACGTCTTCCATGTCGATCAAATATTCTTTCTGCATCTTGGCCAATTCCGCCCGCATGGCAAATGCAGTACTTTCATCATCAAAACCAATTACAACCAGATTACTCATGACACTCTCCTTTGTTTTGTTTAGATTTAACTTTACATTGAATAATTTCTTGTAACTATCATTGCCAATATGCGTGAGACGGTTGCGTTCTCTGGACAGATGCTGGATACTTGATACTCGATGCTGGATATATGGAAAGACACTAATGATGAAATACAAATAAATCCAGCTCCCAGAAATCAGGATCCAGGATCAGTCAATACCCGCAATGGTTTTCATCGCAACGGCAAAGTGTGAATATTGTATATTATACAGATATAGAATTCACGTTACCAATCGAGTTGGTCAGCTGAATGGCTGCTTTGATTTCCTATCGATCACAGCCTCCATATCAAACTTAAAAACATGCCTAGTATTTCTGCTCTTCTATATTTAATCATTCAAAGCAAAATCGCAACTAGTCCAAACAGACCGATAATCAGCAGAATAATCGCCACTATTTTTGGCAACCGCCAGTATCCGGTATATGTAAAAACGTCACTGGTGATTCGGTCTAATATTCGCCCATACTGGATAACGCCCGCGAGAATTCCCAGCATACCGAGGACCATGAAGCTTGCGCCAAAAAGAAGCGGCGTATGCAGGGCGTCGAGTACTCTTCCTGTCTTTTCCATATAGTCGGTTTCCAAGTATTCATAGGCCTTGGCAATGCCAAACCCGAAACCGAAGAGGGAAATGGCTGTGCGCACCCATGCCATGAGCGTCCGGTCGGCAGCTTCACGATTGCGCTCCTTGGCGAGTTCGTTGGTCAAGTTTACCTTTTTTTCATTCTGGCTCATTTCGATTACAGTTTCCTTTCCGGGAAGAAGAATATATGAAAGACGAGGAATTTATGCCACCTTTTTCATTTGGCGCTTCATCCAAACCGAGTAGGGAACGGCCAAGAGCGATCCCAGAATCAAATAAGTTATCAGTGTGGGGATGAACTGTTGCCCGTAGTCGGACAAGCCCGCGATGAAAAATGCAAGACCGGCATTCCGCGCGATGCTGGCGATGGCAAGAACCGCGCGCTGTTCCCGCGACGGGCCGCCCAGCAGGTGGCCCCAAGCCAAAGAGGCCACCACCAATATAATAATCGCCGTAATGGACAGGCCCCCTATATTCAGCATCGCCCGCAGGTCTGGTGCAATTACCAAAAGAACGATGAGCAGGACCGCAAATATGAGGAACAGGACATTTCCGATTACCCGCACAGGTTTGCCAATCCGCTCGGCGGTTCCCGGTGCAAAACGCTGGATGAGCAGGCCAATGATCACCGGTAAAAAGGTGACCTCGCCGACCTGCAGGATGACTTTCAAAGGGGTCATTCGCTCGGTGGCCAGCTCGTATAGTGCATAAAAAATGGCCAGAGTAACCGGTGTAATCACCACCGCCAACAGCGCCAGCGTCAGCTGCAGGCTTGCGGCGTAGGTTGGATCGCCGGCGGCCATCTGGGTTCGTTTGTACGTCAGCGGTGCACCCGGTGCCGCCGCCAGCACCGCCAGACCGGTTGCCACGGCGATGGGCAAATCGAACACCCATAACAGGAGCCCGACCACCAGTGGGACCAGCACGATTACAGCCAGAAGTGAGCGCAATAGAAATGAAGGTTGACGCCACAGAGAGGTGAGTTGCTCAAAAGAGTGGTTGATCCCGATGGCGAACATGAGGCTGAATATCATCAGGGTGACATAATGGAGGATTAGGGGGTTGTCCATTATTCCTGTTCTCCTGTCGTTTCAAAGAATTTGTGATGCAGTATTGATACGACCCTCACTCGCGCGATGCGTCGGCCGATCCGCCTGCGCCCTGCCAGGGCCAGTGGCCGGTGACCTCCAGTTCAAGGACAAAGTGCAGGAATGTCCGGATCAACACGAGCAGCCCCAGCATTCCGAGTGTCTCGAAGGTTAGGTCAAGGGTTACGGTGAGAATGATGTCGGCGGCCACCAGGATATCCAGGGCCAGCAATAGTGTGCGGCCGAAGCTCTGCCGGAAGGCGCGATATGCCTGGTGCGGCTTCGATCCCTGAAACAATTGCCATATACAGCGCCCCAACCAGTAGAGGGTCCCGAGAACCAACACCAGTACCGCGGCGGCCTCGAAGGCGATAACTACTGTTTTGAAGATTTCTGTCATCAGATTCTCCTGTGTGTCTGGATAAACTGAACGCTCTCGTTCATCTGACAACCGGTTCTAGTATTTTCCTGTATCGAAAAATAATCACCCCTCCAGTTTCCGGGAGCGCCCTTGCTGTTCGGCGCATGAAAGGAAGTGTCCCACCCGATGTGGCCTGAAAAGATCGCGTTCCTGAATTCCAGGCCACATCGATTTCTCCCTTATCGCACTGTAAGACTCACGATGAGATGTCCTTTTGGCGTTGTTCGCCATCTTACATTTGCTGTTTCGCCGACTTTAAAATCTGTCAAATCTGCCGGTCCACCGTTCTTGGTTAAAGTTGCATCCGCATCAAGTGGGCCACCAACTGTAAACGTTTGCGACCCGAGTGGGACCTGAATCACCACTGTATTATGGGCTAAATTTATGGTTGATATTTTACCTGTCATTGAATGAATTTTATCTTCAGAGTGTGCGACAGAGGTGAAAAGACCTATTAGTAAAAACAAGAAAATTATACCCGTTGCCAATCCATGTTGTTTCTTCATTTTTTTCCTCCATATGGTCCTTTTATGGTTAATAGAACATGAATCCTAAATTAATATTTTTTAACTCATGGTTTTTTTTAAGTTCCTTCATTCTGGATCAGTTTGCGGGGGTCAGGTCAATCTCAACAAATCACTACGTTGATTGGTTCTTTCTGGGTGTGTCTCCTTACTCTTGTAGGCTATCAATGCTACTCAGGATATTGCAGATTTACGTTTGAACGCTGTTGTGGTTGGGGCAGCGGCTGTCTGGATAGCGTTGCCCTGGCCTCTGGTTTTCGATGGTTACGGGTATTCACCCGTAATCCGGTATCGGGCCGACCTAAGCCGACGAATGATGCGTTACGGATTTGAATCCGTAACGATCAAAAAACTTCCTCAAAATCAGGCAGCGAAAACGATTTATCAAAGAATGGTTCGGTTGGCGCATATAACCGAAAATAGACAAACCAGCCATCCTTCCCAACCGTTTTCATAAAATTGGATTCCATTCCCTCGGGAGCTGTGGCTCCGATATAGAGATCCACTGAACCATCATTGTTGACCTTTAGTTGCTGCATTTTCGAATCGAGGCTGGTACTCGGAATATCAGTACCGCCGTTGTCATAGGGCCTTCGGGTATCTTCACTGTACAGGGTCAAGGACCAGAATTGGGCAACAGGCACATCTTTTGGTACTGTGAGTCTGTAGGTTTTATCTGCGCGCAGCAGATTTCCATTTTTGTCACGTTTGGTCGTCATATAGACCTGACCCGCACCCGGCGTTGGATTGACCATACCTTCCGACGAAGTGACCGCCTCATAAAACCAGAGCGCCCGCTCATCCATCTCAACCTTCTCTTTAGTGATCTGAGGTACGGTAAAATCAAAACTCTTATACCAACTCGTTCCCTGCCAGTAGGGGTCGGCAAATCGCGGGTTGGTTTGTAAATTCCGTAGCATCAGCTCACCCATAGCAGCACCTTGAAGAAGGAGCTTTTTCTGCCGTTCATCCGGGTTGAACGTTTCCCCTTTTTGGATGCCCAGAGGCTCAAGCATGGCGGCGAAGAGTTTGTCTTGTTCTCGGGTGGGTTCTTCTTGATAGATGGTACTGAGCAATTCCCAAAATCCCATGCCCCTTGGGGCATTTCCCGACCACTCTTTGTCTACTCCCTTGATAAAGCGAATGGGCTTGAAATCTTGCCCCACACGAGCCACTTTGAGTTCTTCCTGAACCCTGGTTTCAAATTCCGGTGAGGGGTCAAGTAAGCGAAGACCGATAAAGATGTTGTTGGTTTCTGACTGAAATACATAATCCGCTTTGCCTTCATACTGCGCTTTTTCATCTTCTGGTCCAACAATGATGTACGTGCCTCCTTGTCCCTTGTCAGGACCCGTCATTCCGATATCACACACGGGCCGCTGCCAGAGATCAAGAAACATACCGGCTATGGAACCTGCTGGCACTTTCACCTTGATCGAACCATCAGCTAAGGACAGGAAGTTGACCACATAAGTGGTGGTCAGGTTAGCTGTGACGATTCCCCGTTTTTCTTTGAGCGTTTTGTAGACCACAAAATCGCCAAGATGACGCGCGTCAAAGGTTTCAGCCTGGGCCACTTGCCACCGCTTGAAAGACACGGCCGGTGTGGACCAGATATAGGCCTGGCAGGCCCGCTGGAAATCCATAGCATCAAAGAGTTCCTGCGATCCTTTAGTGATGAAGTTGTGCTCAATTGAAATTTCTCCATACGGTGAGTTCACAATCTCATCACCAATAAGTTTAGCTTCTTCAAGTAGAACTGCTTGTCTCATAATTATCTCCTTTCTAATGCCATTATTTGCAGAAATCCTGGGTGGTGATAACTTTGTCAGTTGGATCGTAAAAACGCTCGACATAATAATAAGGTTCCCCGGCGTTGACAGGCATCCAGTATGTACCGTCTTTAGGATCTTCGACGCTGAAAGTGATCCTTACATTCCCTTCTTTATCCGGCTTCGTATTATACATATTATACACATCGTGTTTTCCCGGATAGGTGTTTCGTGTGATTCCGCTATAGCGCGTAATTGACCAGAACGCTCTCACGTTGTTCTTATAAGGCAGGGTTACCGTATAGGGTTTTGAGCCGTTAAGTCGTTCGCCATCGCAGTTGTTAAAAATGCCTTTATAGTAAGCGTGATGAACTGGAAGACCAAGGTGGCCGACGATACCGGCAGCACGAATTTTCGGATCGTCAGAGCCCGCCTCATCACTGTCTATCGGGCCAAAGCAGCCAGTGTTGTCCGTAACGTTCGCGGCGAAATACTCACCCACCCACTCAAACATTTCTTTGTGATCTTTGGCGTTGTACGAAAGTTGGGTTTCCAAAATACCCTTGTTCTGTTCGTATATATCATGTGTGTCCAGCGTAAATTGAATGGCGTTATCATAATCGAATGTACCGACTTCTCCGTTCAACTTTATTTTATTCTGTACCTCAAATGTATTTTGCAGGTCTTCTTGAGTCTTAACTTGCGTTCGGATAAACAGGTGAGGATAGTCGCCTGGGCTCTCAATGATTTTTCCTTCTGGCACTTTTCCTTTCCAGCCCTTTCGCACAAAAACATATCGGCCTGAAGGACGAATCTCATCATAAATCGTGTAATGCTCCTGATCGGTGATGTGCAAAGAGAAGTATCTGTCTTTGGGAACACGAGGCATCTCAAGAACCACCGGTCCTTTGCTAAGGTCGATGACTGCTTTTGTATATAAGTGATCAAGTGCAGGTGTTACAACGGGATCGTTACCTTCTGTGGGTAACCTTTTTGTATGAAGCAGCGTGTTCGTACCACCGGCTTGCTCTGCAGTGGTCTTCATATACTCCGCGTGATGATACACCTTGTAAGCGTGAAGTTTCCCGACTGACGGATGTTCAGATTTTTCAAATGTTGCCATGATATATTCCTTCCTTTCTAGATTTACCCTTGCTGCTTATACATATGAATATTTTACATCGTTCGCCTCTTTTGTCCTTAAGAGAAATATTATAATAAATCCAAAGACGCCGATGAATAGAAGAATAATTGCCATAAGCTTTGGCAAGGGCCTGGGTTCTTCATAAGTAAACTGGTCACTGTGGATGCGTTTTAAGATTCTCCCATACTGGATAACTCCGGCGAGAAGTCCCAACATGCCGAGGACGATGAAACTGGCACCAAAGATCGTGGGTGTATGAAAGGCGTCAAGGGCTTTTCCGCTCTTTTCGATGTAGTCTTTTTCAATATATTCATAGGATTTTGCTATAGCAAATCCGAAACCGATCAGAGAAATGGACGTGCGGATCCATGCCATAAGCGTCCGGTCGGATGCTTCTCGATTACGCTCTTTGGCAAGTTCATTAGTCAAGCTCATATTCGGTTGCACCTCTATTCCTTTAATTAAAATATGATTCATTAAATATTACTTTGGAAAAAGAAACTGGAGTTGAAGTCTCAATTGCCAATCCGCCCCAAAATTTGGTTTTTCCAGGTTATAGAGCGCCTGAATCTGACCATTAAGCGGCTGTTTCCCGATCTGAAATATTTTCCCGAAACCGCCTCCAATCGGCACAGTCCAGCGATTTCCACTCGACGCCTCCCAGTTGGCGGTGATGATCGGAGAGCTGGTTAAATACCAGCCATTGGAAAAATTGTAATTTATGAAATACTGCCACGTAAACAGATTGACATCCCGGTTGCCGGAACCGGCAAACGACCAGACGTTGCTGAACAGTGAGCCGACAACCCAATCTCCCGGCATGCTTAAAAAAACAGCGGATGCACCGGCTCCCCACTTGTTCGCTCCTAAGGCATCATCGGTGGCAGTAGGGAGCAAAAATACCGGTCCGGCACCCCAGATAAGCTTACCGGTGTCTTTGGGAGCAAAAAAGGCTGTGAAGGTCATATCTCCTAATCCATTGATGCGGCCCTGACCGCCGGTCAAAATATCGGGCTGGGAAACGAGTGGTACAATGGTGCGGGTAATCAAATTCCAATTTCTGCCAATAGAAAACGGCAAAACCGGCTGGATGTTCAATATATTCTGAGTTTCATCGTCAGGTCCGATACCAATATTAGTATTGTTCTGCAAAGGCAGGGAAATCAGGTTGGCAACCGGATTTTGAGCTTGTTTGGCTAGATCGTAATAATCGTATTCCTGACCGCATACCTGAACGGCATTTATGATAGACACAAAAAATATTACAACCAGAAAAACTGTTTTTGTCATTCGGCGCATTCCTAACTTTCATAAATTAATATCCGATAGTAGATCACCTTAATGTCAGGCGGCGCGTCAGATAAACCTTTCTCCTAAGGGATGGCCTTCAATCTACGCCTTAATATACCTCGTTTCTGATGTTCTGATTCTTTTGAAAAAAATTGAAATTACTTTTCAATAATTTTACGGAGTTCCTCCTCCCTATCAACCGAAAGTGATGTTTGAAGGACTTTACCCTTAAATCCCTTCTCCTGCAGCCTGGGCAGAACCTTGTCGGCTGTTGCCTCACGAATCAGAATGAATAGTGCCGAAGTCCCTTCCGTCAAATTTGCCGCCAGTTCTTTCATGAATTCATCACTGATACCAATGTCCTTAAGTTTTCCGGCCAGTGCCCCTGCGCCGGCTCCCATGGCCGCTCCTAACAGGGGGTTGAGAAAGATCATGCCGATAAGCATCCCCCAGAACGACCCACCTACCGCCCCGGCAGCCGTCAGATTAACGGCTTGGTGCAGCTTGACTTTGCCTTTCTCATTTTTAGTCACGACAACGACATCTTCCATTTTGATAAGATACTCTTTCTGCATTTTAGCGAGCTCGGCTCGCATATCGAATGCTGTCTGCTCATCACTAAATTCAATTACGACGAGATCACTCATTGTGTTTCCTCCTTTATGATTATGAATAGCTGCTTATGGCCCAGTAGATAGTATCCAACAAAGCCTGATCATCCACTGGTTTTCGAAAATAACCGGTTGCACCTGCTTGTTTGGCTTGCTGCCTGATCTCATTCGAATCAAAGGCAGTAAGGAAAATAACCGGCATCTTAGTGCCTCTTTCTGCAAGTTTTTGCTGAAGCTCTAATCCGCTTAGTCCTTTCAATTTTATATCGGATATCAGACAGGCATTTCGTTTCCTGACCTGACATTTAAGAAAATCTTCAGCCGATTTAAAAGTATTGACCTCCATGTCTGCTGACATTAACAGCATTCTTAGGGCTTCACGAACAGATGCATCATCGTCAACAACATAAACGGAGATTTTGGTTTCGTCCGGCAAAGCAGTCTCCTGATGAAAGGTTTGAAAATTTTATAAGCCAATTAATGGATATTTGAGATATAGTCAATAGTTGTGTATGAAGAAATTAGGCGGCAATCCGTTTTTCTTCGACACCATTGACAAATTTAACTCCTCTAATTACTTCTGCCAGGCGTTGCGGATGGTGAAGTCG